>Ga0233432_10000054_pt1 | contig 89400 bp, 16 predicted proteins | sample SI_122_August201_6_FD_179870 | JGI IMG/M metagenome (GOLD analysis project Ga0233432, IMG submission 179870) | Seawater microbial communities from Saanich Inlet, British Columbia, Canada - SI_122_August2016_10_MG | ecosystem: Environmental > Aquatic > Marine > Inlet | place: Canada: British... | reverse complement strand
TGGACAAGAGGTTGGTCACTCGCCATTGCCAACTCAAAAACATGAATCTCCTCAGGTTTATCCTCACAACTGGGAAGCAGTCCAAGGGTAAAAAGAAAACAGGCGCCCAAAAAGTGAAAAAATAGGGTGTACCCAAAGATTCTTTTTTCTTTTCGATTAAAGCCAAACATTTACATTCCCACCTGTCATAATTCCACCTATTGTGAATAACTTAGTTGAAAAAAATTTTAAAATCAACTCCCAATAGAAATTAGGAAATCTGAAATCTTACGATCATAACAATTACCCCCAATTTCCATAATATTATTATGTTCTGCATCCGGAATTTCAAGGAACTCCTTTGGTGCGGGCAGAGCCTTAAATATTCGCTTTCCTTGGCTGAAGGGTACCACTTCATCCATGGTGCCATGAATGACCAGGGAAGGACAGGCAACCTGACTCGTAAATTCTATATTTCTAAATCGATCCCATGGTAGAATTGTTATACCTGTAACCGAGCGAAATGCGGAAAGGAATGGAGTTTCCAATATAATTCCACCCACTTTTTTATTATTTGATAAGTATAAGGAAGGTCCTGTACCTAAGGACCTGCCCCATAGTACTATATTATTGGGGTTTCGACCGAATTCATCCACGGTTTTTTGATAGACGGCTTCGATTGCATTAAAACAGCCTTCTTCAGATGATTTTCCCTCACTCAATCCATATCCAGGGTAGTCATAAGATATAATTTCGACAGACTCAGACCCCCAATAAGCCAGAAAAGTTTCTAAGTTTCCTAAATCCTCTCCATTTCCATGACTGAAAATAATAGTATTAATTGGATCCTTGCTATTTCCTTCACGCATACAGGCAATTTGTTGGCCATTTTCTAAAGAAATGAAAAAACTTACATCATTTTTTGAATAAGTACTTCGCACAGGCGCAGGAAATAGAATCCGATCTCCATAAAACCAAGTAAGGACAGCTATGATTAGATAAATTAAAGTCAATAATACGAATAAACGTGCCCATGGGATTGTTAAAAAATTCTCCATAAAATTACTTGTGGCAAAGAATTATGTAATCGCAAGAAACTTAGATCTCTACTATACGAAAATAATGAAAATTTGTTGTATTGGAGCTGGTTATGTGGGTGGGCCTACGATGGCTATGATTGCCTCAAAATGTCCTGATATACAGGTCGCAGTCGTTGACATAAATCAAGAGAGAATTGATGCATGGAATTCAGCAAACCTCCCAATCTACGAGCCAGGGCTTGACGAAATTGTATCTGGAGCGAGAGGTGAAAATTTATTTTTCTCAACTGAAGTTGATCGGTATATTTTAGAATCAGACATTATTTTCATCAGCGTAAATACACCGACTAAAGAATATGGATCAGGACTAGGTCAAGCAGCTGACCTTAGATATGTGGAAACCTGTGCTCGGCGAATCGCTGAAATTTCTAAAAGCCCAAAAATCATCGTCGAAAAATCGACCGTGCCGGTTCGTACCGCACAAATGGTCAAAACCATACTTGCTTCGACGAGCCATCAATTCCAACATCAAATCGTTTCAAATCCTGAATTCCTTGCAGAAGGAACAGCGGTAAGGGACTTACTTTCCCCTGATAGAGTTTTAATAGGTGGCGACTTAACGCCTGAGGGTCAGACTGCAGTTGGAAAAGTATCCAGTATTTATGAAAACTGGATTAAAAAAGACCGTATTATAACTACCAATCTATGGTCATCTGAATTATCCAAATTAACTGCCAATGCATTCTTGGCCCAAAGAATTTCCAGCATCAATGCAATTTCAGCACTTTGCGAAGAAACGGAAGCAAATGTGGATGAAGTCGCTCAAGCAATAGGTGCTGACTCTCGAATTGGACCTAAATTTCTTAAAAGTTCAATCGGTTTTGGAGGGTCGTGCTTTCAAAAAGATATCCTTAACCTTTGTTACTTATGCCGCTATTTCCGACTACCAGAAGTAGCTGAATACTGGGAACAGGTAATTCGAATGAACGAATATCAAAAAGAACGATTCGTGAGAAGGATATTGGACTCTATGTTTAATACTGTTTCTGGGAAAAGAATCGCAATATTAGGATATGCATTCAAGAAGGATACAAATGATGCTCGTGAATCTCCTGCTATTGGCATCTGTAAAAGATTACTTGAAGAGAAAGCACATTTGGCCATCTATGACCCAAAAGTATCCCGCCAAACAATCCTGAACTCTTTGGGAATTAAGGAAGATCAAACCAATTCAATAGATTTCTGTAAGAGTGCAACTGAGGCTTGTCAGGATTCACATTGTATTGCAATCCTGACTGAATGGGACGAATTCAAAAACATTGATTACGAAGATGTTTACAAGAATATGGTAAAACCGGCGATTCTTTTTGATGGACGCAACTTGCTTGATATTGAAATGATACGATCGATCGGGTTTATTGCAAAAGGCATAGGTATATCCTAGCTCTTTTCTTAATATTACAAGGCTGGTTTTCTCGCTGGTCTCGATATTTGCTTTCTTGCTTTATCGAGCACACCATTTAAAAACTTACCTGAATTTTCAGAAGAAAACTCTTTTCCAATCTCAAGAGCTTCATTTATGGCAACAACAGGTGGGATATCTAGCCTGTATTTCATTTCAAAAAGGGAAAGTCTTAATAAAGCAAGATCAGCTTTAGCCACTCTTGAGAAATCCCAATTTGTAACCAATTCCTTGATAATAGAATCAAGGATATCTACTTTCCTAATCACACCGTCTACAAGCTCAACCGCATAGGAAAAATAATCCTCACTTTTACCTAATCGACTAAGGAAATCATCTAAGTCTCGATTTAAATCATCTGTCGGATTCATCTCCCATTGAAAAAGAAAACGAAACGCTGCACAGCGATTTTGCCTGCGATCACTCCAAGTTGGATTAATTACTAGATCTTCGTCCATTTTTTATGCAATTGTGCCATTTGAAGGGCAGCTTCTGCGAACTCTAGTCCCCGATCAATATGACCGGTAATTCTATCTTCAGCAGATTGAATATCATCCGTTACCACGATACCATTAATCACGGGAGTATGGTACTGCAGGGAAATTGTTTGAAGTGCATGGCCACTCGCCTCAGCAACAAGATGGTGGTGTGATGTTGATCCCTTGATTACCACACCTAACCCAACCATACAGTTAAAAGTTTGATTTTTTAAAAGAAGATCAATTCCCGAAGGGATTTCATTTGAACCAGGAACCCGTTCAATTAAAAGATTTTGCAAGTTAGCCTTCCCCAAAAAATTGTGAACTCTAGCCAAAAGGGCACCAGTAAGACTAGGATTAAAAGACGCACATACTATTCCGATTGCGAGTTCAGAAGCATCGATTGATTCATACTTTGGGGAATCAGTGCTCATTATTTATGAAAAAGAGGAAACTCGGTCTAAGATTTCCAATCCGTAGCCTTCAAGACCAATAACCCTACGTTGATCTTTAGTAAGTAAGATAAGTTTACTTATCCCAAGAGCAGAAAGAACCTGAGCTCCAATACCATAATCTCTAAAATCCATTACAGCCGGATAATTTCCATTTATTTTTGAACTCGATGTATCAGTAGCTGATTGGCTATCGTTTCGACGAGGCTCAAGATAGAGCAATGCACCACAACCATGCTTCACAATTGCCCGAAGTGAATCTTCTATTGAATTACCTAATTTTCCCTTTGGCGAATAACCGAGAACATCAGTCAATACATTTGCCGTCTGAACACGAACCATTGGCGACTTCCGCTTAGTCCATTTTCCATAACTTAAAGCGTAATGGATTCGATCATCTAAGATGCTTTTGAACATGTGAAGGTTGAACTTTCCTAATGAATGATCAAATTCAGCCGTCGAAATTTCTTTAATTAACTTCTCACGCTTATGTCGGTATTCAATAAGTGAAGCTATAGATAAAAGTTTCATCCCCCATTTTTTCTTTAGCTTTTTGAGGTCAGGCAGGCGGGCCATGGTTCCATCAGCTTTAAGAATTTCACATATTACACCACTTGGATGCAAGCCAGCAAGGGTAGCAAGGTCTACAGCAGCTTCGGTATGACCTGCTCTTTCTAATACTCCTCCTGGTCTTGCCCTCAAGGGAAAAACATGACCCGGCTGAACAAGATCTTCGGGAGTTGAAGTAGAGGAAGATAAGATTTTAATCGTGCTGGAGCGATCAAAGGCACTGATACCAGTAGTGATTCCATACGCAGCATCAACCGAAACAGTGAAGTCAGTCTTTTGGGCTTCTCTGTTATGAGGTACCATACTGGAAATCCCTAAACGCCCTAATTGATTAGGGAGAAGAGGGGCACAGATCAAACCCCGACCATGTATGATCATGTGGTTAATCGCCTCGGGAGTTACCTTTGAGGCTGCCATAACTAAATCACCCTCATTTTCACGATCCTCATCATCCGTAACAATAACCATCTTGCCCATTGAGATATCTTCAAGAGCATCGTCAACGGTATCAAAGGTGTTATGGCTAATAGTAGGCATGTGAAATGATTATCATAAAGAAAGCTCGCCAATCCTCAATTCTAATCGGATCAAAGACGAAGCTTACTGAGAAACGATGTCTTTCAAAAAAGAAGTAAATTCAGTTTCGTTTAAAATTTCCACATCTAGTTTTCGGGCTTTATCAAGCTTGGAACCCGCTCCAGGTCCAGCCACCACAAAACTGGTTTTTTTACTCACACTAGAAGAGACCTTACCTCCTAAAGTTTCAATTTTAGCAGTGGCTTCTGAACGAGAAAAAATCTCTAATGACCCTGTTAAAACAAAAGTCTTTCCGACTAAAGGGCGCGATGTTTCAATCTCAATATCTGACTTTAATACAACACCCATGTTCTCCATTGATTCTAAAATAGATAAATTATCTGAATCATTGAAGAATAAACTTAAACTCTCCGCCATAATGATACCAACTCCTTCGATAGCAGTAAAATCTTCTACTTTAGTACCCGCTAATGATCTCCAGTCAGAAAAATTTCGTGCTAAGTCTTTTGAAGCACTTGCCCCAATATGCTTAATACCCAAACCGCAAATCATTCTCCAAAACTCTTGGGTCTTACTTTGCTCAATCGCTTCGATTAAATTTTTGGCCGATTTCTCGGCAAAGCCCTCCAGTTGAAGAAGTTGAGATTGCTCCAATTGGTAAAGCTCATCCAATCGAGAAACTAATTTGGAATCGACCAGCTGATTTACGACAGCTTCTCCCAAGTTTTCGATATCAAGGCAACCCCGACTGGCAAAATATTCAATTCTACCTTTTAGTTGATCGGGACAATCATAATCAGAGCATCGCCAAGTTGCTTCTCCTTCAGTGCGAACTAGTAAACTATTACAGATGGGGCAATGAGATGGAAATTTAAAAGAAGCAACATCTTCAGTTCTGCTCTCTTCAATTACTTCAACTACTTGAGGAATAATTTCGCCTGCTTTTTCAACGACAACCTGATCACCAACCCTAATGTCCTTTCGGTGAATCTCATCAGCATTATGCAAGCTCGCCCGAGATACCATGGTTCCAGCTAATTGTACTGGATCTAAACAGGCAACTGGAGTGACAGCCCCTGTTCTCCCAACCTGCAGAATAATATCAATAAGCTTGGTTACCTGTCTCTCAGATTCAAACTTATAGGCAATCGCCCATCTCGGTGCTTTAGAGGTATGACCTGCAATGTTCTGTTTTTTACGTGAGTCCAGCTTGATAACAGCCCCATCAGTTGGGTAAGCGTATCCATGCCGCAATTTGTCTAACTGGCATATTCTGTCCCAGGCTGAATCGGCGGATCTTACAAACTTGACGGATTCAACCGTAGGAAACTGCCAAGTTTTTAATGCCTCATGAAAAGCGATCTGACTATTAAAAAAACTTGAGGGCTCACAGGCACCAAGACCATAAAGGACAATTTTTAGCTGCCTTTGCTTTGCTTCTTTTGGATCCAATAATTTGACGGTACCCGCAGCCAGGTTACGAGGGTTAGCATACAATGGTAAATTTAGTCGGGTACGATCTTTATTAATTCTAAGAAACTCTTCATGTTCCATGTAAATCTCTCCACGAATTTCAATGAATTCTGGAATATCCGTGGATACAATCTCTCTAGGTAAATCCTGCAAATGGAGTAAGTTTTGTATAATTATGTCTCCTTCAACGCCATTTCCCCGAGTTACAGCTGTCTCAAGAATTCCTTTTCGATAAGTAAGGGAAACTGCTACTCCATCAATTTTAGGTTCTACGACATAATCAATATCTTCTTCGCCAAAAATCTTTTTAAGGCGCTTGTCGAAATCAAAAAAATCACTTTGGTCATATGTGTTATCTAGACTAAGCATAGCCTCTACATGCCGGTGCGACTTAAAGCCTTCAAGCCTGTCGTCCCCAACAGATATAAACCCAGGCTTTACTGGGGTATTATTATCAAATTCCGAGTCGGTAAATAAACCCAGTGGATCGATCTCCGACTCGATATCATCAAGTTCACGCTTTAGCTTATCATATTCCTGATCAGAGATAACCGGTTGTGCCTGCTTGTAGTATAACTCATCATGCTCTTTAATTTGTGCCTTAAGAAATGTAAGCCTGCTTTGCTTCTGTGAAGAAGGCTCTTTACTCATGTCGTTCTGAGTTTTTTACAAGCATTCGACATTCTGGCCAATGCTTCGGTAAGAAGTTTTCTTGCACAACCTAAATTAAGTCGAAGGAAACCTGGTGCATCAAAATCAGCACCATCTGATAATCCAACTCCATTTTTTTCGAAAAATTCGTGTGGGTTATCAACCGGTAATGTTCTAGCATCAATCCATAGTAGATATGTGGCCTCAGGAGAGTAGGGGACCAGTCCATCCATTCCGGCTAATTCAATCATTGCTAGCTCCCTGTTTCCCTGCAGGTAGTCGATAAGACTCAAACGCCAAGGTTCTCCTTCGCGATACGCAGCATCAGCGAGAAGAAAACCCATAGCGGGTGGATCAGGAACTATTCCCCTCATCGCCCTTTTGAATTTAAAACGCAATTCGGAATTTGAAATAATTGCAAAAGAACATCCGAATCCAGCAATATTGAATGTTTTGCTCGGTGCCATTAGTGTAATGGTCTTTTCAGCAACTTTACTAGTAAGAGAAGCTGGAGAGATATGGTGCAGATCTTTACCTAGAATTAAATCACAATGAATTTCGTCGGAGCAAAGATATAAATCTCTCTCAACGATCCAATTTGTAAGAGATAGCAGTTCATCCTTGTTAAAAAGTGTACCAACCGGATTATGCGGATGGCACAGCATAAATAAATCCCCAGGATTAGTCTTTAGGGTAGCAAGGGAATTAAAATCAATAGTAAAACGACTACCCTCCAAAACCAAAGGAACTTTTACTAATGGCAAATTGAAGTTGCGGGACGCAGTAAGAAACGGGGGATAAATAGGAGTTTGAATAATCGCCTGAGATGAATCTTCCAAAAGAGCCCTACAACAAACATTTAGGGCACAGACCATACCAGGCAACCAAACGATCCATTTTGGATTAATTTCCCAATCATACAAATCAGAACACCTTGAAATAAGTAATTCAACTAAACCCTTAGGTGGGCACCCATAGCCGAAGTTCCCATGATCCGCGGATATTTTAGCTTGATCAATTACTGATTGCGGAGACTTGAAGTCCATGTCCGCAACCCAAAGGGGAATTATATCGGAATCTGCGTATTTTTCCCACTTCAGTGAAGAAGTATCAACACGGTTAGGGGGACTATCGAATTCGGATAAAAAGTTATTCAATCGAAAATCGCCTATTAAATCCTAGGATTATCTCCAGGAGTAAAGATATTTCAGACCAATAACATCAATTTCTGTATCTAAAGAATGCGAGTATCCGAGAGAAACACCATGGACATCATTGATCCACCAAATAAAATCTAATGATAATTCGAAATCAGTTTCCGAAAAATCAGTCCAAAGTCCGTAGTACTTTACACCTAGAGCAAGGGAAACTTCTTCCGTGAAAAGGATTTCAGTTCCTGCTTGTAGGTTCCAGGAAAAACCATCTTCGGCCAGCGAGACTCCTGATGCATCATCGAGGTATCCGATGCCAATTCCAAGGAAAGGTCTAAGCATTCCATCCATGCCAGAAAAATCATCTAGATGATAGATATAATCGACGCCTAAGTTCCAAATTTTTTCTTTTGAAGTAACACCGTCAAGACTGGCATAGTCGAAAGTAATATGGAAATCTGCCTCATCACTAGCCAGACTGTTAGCAAACAAACTTAAGCCTTCACCCTCCAGGGAACTAACATCTCCCGCTTCTATAAAATCTAAACCAAACCCCAAGTAATAATCACCGAATTTTGATTTAGCAAAAGAAAGGGAAGATGAGAATGAAAGAACAAGTAGGGACAAGATAAGATTTTTCATTGTTTTTTTCAATCGTGCCAACCTCATGAAGTCAACTTTGAACTTCCAATAATGACTCTACGACAACCGAAGTCTCGGACTTTTCAAAGTTGTAGCAAAAACCAAGGATGCAGTCACAATAAAGATAGTAGAAACTATTGAAACTCCATGAAATCCAATAAAGCTCTCTAATAAATAGCCGATAAAAGGTGCGGTTGCACCTCGTAACCCGGTTAGTGCCATATGAGCACTCATATAATCTTTCTCTTTCCCCCTGGGAGCCAATTTCGTAACCCAAAGTGTCCATGCTAAGTTGGCTCCACCCATGCCTGCTCCAGCTAATGCAGAACCAAGTATTACTCCACTCAAACTACTAGAATTAAAATAAATAATTATAGCTAGTGCCATGAATGAATTAAGAAGGATTCTGAATTTCATGAAATGCATTAAATCAAATAGCTTTCCCCAAATTGGCATACTTAAAATTTTTGTACCAAAGAAAACCATGACTGTTACCAGAGCAATTTCCTGGTTAGTTAAATTTAATTGATCTTCTCGTGTAAGATATTCAACCCGTAAAGGAAATGTCATGATCGCACCAAACCCCAAAATCATCCAAGCTATCAAAATCCGTAGAAACAAACGGTCATTAAGAGGTGCCCTAAAAATTGAAACTAAGGTTGGCGGCTTGTCATATTCGTTCTTTATTTCCGAATGTCCCTGCATACTCAAAAGAGAGCATGCTGAGAGTATTCCTGCGACGGTCATACCCCACAGTATAATTTGAAAATTTGCATCATTTGTATCCAGATAAGAACCAAAAAGATAAGATGAAAATAGACCGCCCAATGTGCTAAAAATTAAATTAAAGGCAAGCTTTCGACCTCTTTCCTTATCATCATAAATCTCGGCATACACTCTAATCATCAAGCTGGGCACTTGTGACAGGCAAATTTGGGCAATAACTAATAGAATTGTAAATAATAATAAAGAAGTAGCAAATGATGCCAAAAGAATGAAAATAGAAGCACAAAAAGTAAAACCAGCACACTTTCTTGTTTCAGAAAGCTTATTTCCAGAAAAATAACTTAAAATAAATGGTGTTAATATTAAACCCAGTGAACCTCCACCAGAGAGGGCACCTTTGTAAATGCTAGGTGCATCCCAAAAACGAATCGCAGCAAGTAAGATAAAAACACTAAACCCGCTATCCAATATGCCATGACCAAAGCCACGGAGCATATCACAGCGAACAAAAATATTCTTCTTCAAGAAGATTTAAAAAAACAGGGTCAGTTCTAACAGAACTTCAACTCAAACTGTTTTTCAGCTTTTTCGTCACCAATTAAGATTATTTCTCCATCCTCAGAAAACTGATGCTCAGGTGATGGGGTTATAACCGTAGATCCATCACCTTTGATTGCAACTATACTACAACCAGTTTTTTCACGAATCTTTGAATCTTTTAACTTTTCACCAATTAAAGATTTTGGCGTTTTCTGACTGAAGATATCGAGTCCTTCCGTAATCATGAGAATTTCTGCCCGATTAAGAAGATTAAAGATAGTATTTGCCCCCATGTGATCCTGAGACATCACAAAGTCTGCCCCAGCCCGGTGCAAAGGCTCAACATTTCGGTGGAGAAAAGCCCGGGTAATTATCTGCGCATCCGGACGAAGCTTACGGCAATAAATAGTAAGATAAATATTAGTTTCATCATCGTGACTGGTGATTAAAACAGCAGGAGCATTTGCAATCCCAGCTCTTTCTAAAATTGCTTTGTTAGATGCATCGCCTACAATGGCATTTTTAACTTTTGCAGCTTTCACTTCATCGGTCTCAATTACACGGTAAGCTACCTTCATTTCCTCAAGACTTTTAGCCGCTTCTCGGCCGACTCTACCTGCTCCAATAATTATAACAGGAGCATGGTTTTGAGAATATTTTCCAAAATGTTTATCATACTCGTCAAAATGAGATTCCATACCCGCTAAAAGTAGAACCGTATGGTTATTAAGAAGTGCATCAGGTTCAGGCAATTGGAAGTGACCTCGCTCCCACATACCTACCACATTAACACCAAGATCCTCACGCAGGTTTGTATCTTTCAAGCATTGTCCGACAAGAGGGGTACCATGAATTGTTGCCTCAGCAATCTTTACTTCATCAAAAGAGCCAATTAAGTGAGTACTTCGATCGGTGCAGCTTATACGCCGGGCCAAAAACGAACCCATTTGCTTCGAAACCTTTACAACATGGTTTGCTCCTGCCAATGATAGAATTTCTTCAGAAGTAACTCGATTGCAAGTCGAAGCAATCACGCAGTTGGGGGCAGCTTCACGTGCTCTAAAAGCTATATTTACATTACGGATATCATCGTCTGTGGCTACCACCATTGCAGCATTACCAATTCCAGCGTCTTCAAAGGTTTTAACCTCGTCGAGTTTTCCTAACATAACCGGAATTTGCATATCATGCAGACGAAGAGCTTCCTTCATGTGCTCAACGATTAAAATAAATGGATAGCCAAACTGGGTTAATTTATCCATCAAGTCATGGCTTACAGTATCGTAGTGAGTAAGAATTAAGTGTTTTTGCTCAGACCCCTCAAACTTGCGCGGAACACGGGCACCTGTTTGATATTCCATAAAGGGCTTGTACAGAAACTCCATAAATACAAATGGAAGAACGATAAATAGATAGAATACCCCAGTGAACATTACCACCATCGAAAATAAGCGGCCCTCATTACCTAAAAAGGTAATATCGCCATACCCAAGGGTGGACATAGTTGTAAGTACCCAATAAAACGCTTCTATCCAACCAATTGGCTCCGCTCGCTCAGCTGACATGAGGCGACTATAGATATTCATGTAAATGAATACGAAGAAGCATAGCACCACAGCAAAACGAAGAAAGCGAAAGGCATTGATTCGCTTTTTTCTTTGATGAAAAACAGACGGAATCGATTTAATTACTTCTTTCACAAATATTTATTCCACTGTAATTTGATTAAATCGTGTGCGAGATTGAATATTCGCGGTAAATTTTAAAGCACTTGCGTAGTGCCAGATGCTTTCTAGTTGATTCAAAACGAGTTTATCATGATCTTAAATCCGTGATTTTGCCATTCAAAAAAACATTCATGTTATTCCCCCTCTTTGGACTGCTTTTCATATCGCATGCAGATAATGATCAAAGATTAATCATTCACTCCGTGCCGGGGGTATTATATAAGGATGCACGCACGCAGGACTGGCCAAGGTTTAACGGACCATATGATGATGCTACTACGAATGAAAGTAATCTGTCAATCGGACCAAATGGTATTAATTTTTCAAAAGTTTGGGAGCTTTCAAAAGGAGAAGGTTATTCTTCACCTGCAATAACTGAAGATTATCTCATTTTATTTCATCTGCAAAATAATCATGAAATTATAGAAGCAAGGTCACCCTATTCGGGTGAAAAAATTTGGTCTTTTAAATATCCAGCAATCTATCGTGATCGATACGGATATTCAAACGGTCCAAGGTCAAGCCCAGTTATTTGGAAAAATCGGGTGTATACACATGGAGTTACCGCATGGCTAACATGCTTGGACCTCATCACGGGGAAATTAATTTGGAAGAGAGACCTAAAAAAAGAGTATAAAATTCCCGACTATTTCTTTGGGAAAGGCTCGAACCCGATTATTAGTGGAAATTCTTTAATCGTTAATACAGGAGGTAAGAAGGGAGAGTGTGTAGTCGCTTTTGATTTAAACACTGGGGTAACCAAATGGATTACTAAAGATGAATGGGGTGCCAGTTATTCCTCTCCTGTTAACACCAAGATAAACGAAAAAGAAGTGTGTTTAATTTTCACAGGAGGGGAGAGTCGACCTCCCCGAGGTGGATTACTTGTAGTCGATCCTAAAAATGGAAAAAAACTAGCCCGCTTCCCGTGGCGTTCATCAACATATGAATCGGCTAATGCAGTCCCTCCGATTCCTGTAAAAAACAACATGATCTTTCTTAGCGAGTGCTACGAAAAAGGTGGGGTAATGTTAAGTTTCGATGCTGAATTCAAACCTCAAATTAAATGGCACAGACCAGAATTAAACATCCATTGGATGACACCTATAGTAGTCGGTGATTATTTATACGGGATTGCAGGCAGACACCAAAGAGGGGCCGAACTCTTTTGTGTAAATGTTGATTCGGGTGAAATCATCTGGAAAGACCGAGTGTCTTGGGAAACTAAACTTATGAATAGAGACCTCAACTTGGAACTTTTTAGAGGCTCGATTTTATATATGCAAAAATATTTTATGGGTCTATCTGAACTCGGTTCTCTTACTTTACTTGAACTGAGTCCGCAGGGATTAGCATTACTTGATCATAAGCAATTATTTTTTGCACCTGGCACTTGGACTTTGCCCGCAATCAGTAAAGGTTTGCTTTATGTGATGCAAAATGAAACTGACAGGTCGACATCAAAAGGTCCAAGGATTTTGTGTTATGATCTACGCCAAAATTAACTAATGGTAGTAACTAAAAAAAAATTAATTGAAGTTCAGCCATTAGGCGGATTCGATCAACCTCTTACCTACTCAACAGAAGAAGACCAGTTTAAAAAAATCCAAGTTGGTTCATTAGTACAAATTCCACTTGGAAAGAGGAAAGTAATTGGAATTGTTTGGTCTTTCGAGGGTAAATCGTTCAAGGAACCTACACTTATCCGAAAGATTTTAGCTATCATCCAGCAAGCACCTGTTCTTACCGCTGATTTAATGAAGTTAGCGTCATGGATTAGTAACTACTATTCCTGCTCAATTGAGTCATGTATTGAAGCCATGATTCCGGCGTCAATAAGAGAAGGAATGAAACCAAAATCTAGAAGACTCATTTATCTTGCAACTAATTACCAAGAACTACTAGTTGGATTAGAGAAAGCACCCGCTCAAACAAGGGTTGTAGCGTTCTTAAAAAAGGAAAATAGACCTACTTTTGTTAGCAAAGTTCTCGAGAGTACTAAAACCACATCCGCAACTATAAATAGCTTGCTGCAAAAAGGGGTTATTTCTGAAAAGAAAGAAATTGTTGAAAGAGTTGCATACGAAGATGAATTTTTAGATTCTGCAGAACAAGTTGATCAGTCGATTAAACTTACTGATGAACAGAATATTGCAGTTGGAGAAATTTGTCGTGATTTAGATACATATAAATTCAAAACACGATTACTCTCTGGAGTAACTGGTTCAGGTAAAACAGAAGTGTACTTCGAAGCAATGCAACAAGCATTAAACCAGAAGGGCAGCGTCCTATTTTTAGTCCCTGAAGTTGCCCTTGCGCCTCAAACAGTTTCAAGATTAAGAGCTCGTTTCGACTCGGAAAAAGTCGTCGTTTGGCATAGTCATCTTTCCGCAGGTGAAAGAGTTGATGCTTGGAGGAGCTTAATTAATCAAGAGGCAAAAATTGTCGTTGGTGCTCGTTCGGCGATCTTTGCACCTCTTCAACACCTACGTCTTATTATAGTAGATGAAGAGCATGAAAGTGCCTATAAGCAGGAGGACACACCGAGGTATCATGCTAGGGATGTAGCGGTTGTCCGAGCCAAGATGACCTCTGCGGTTTGCGTCTTAGGTTCTGCCACTCCAAGCTTAGAATCTATAAATAATATTGAAAAGGGAAAGTACGGTCTCAGTCGTCTTTCTAAAAGGGTGGATAATCGAGAACTCCCTCTTGTGCATCTGGTTGATATGCGTCGGGAGGCTGATAAAACTAAAAACTTACCTATTTTATCTCAGCAATTAGTTGAAGCTTTGCGTGACCGCATTGCTAATCGCGAGCAAAGTATTCTTTTTCTGAATCGTAGGGGTTTTAATACCACGATGCTATGCCCTGATTGTGGACACGTTGAACAATGCAAGGATTGCAGCATCGCATTAACTTACCATCGAACCGATGGATACCTAAGGTGCCACCTTTGCGGATTCCGAAAACCTGCACCTAAAAATTGTAATGAATGTAAATCTTTTGATTTAAAGAAAAAAGGCCATGGGACTCAAAGGATTGAGGATTTAGTTGCGAGATTACTTCCTAAACGAGCACAAATAAGAAGGGTTGATGCGGATATCATGACCAAAAAAAATTTATTTCGAGAAACATTATCAGACTTCAGAAAAGGAAAAATAGATGTATTGGTTGGTACGCAGATGATTGCAAAGGGTCTAGACTTTCCTAAAGTCACACTTGTCGGAGTAGTTGATGCGGATTTACCTCTTCGGATGGAAGATTTTCGTGCATCTGAACGAGCATTTCAAATGCTTGTGCAAGTATCGGGTAGAGCAGGGCGAGGAAATCGTGCTGGCGAAGTCTTCATCCAAACCTATGCACCGCATTCTCCTAGTATCCAATTTGCAAGAAAGTGCGACCTCAAAGGTTTTCTTGAAGAAGAATTGGAAATGAGAAAAGAATTCAACTACCCTCCATACAGACATTTAATTCGTCACCTTTTTCGTGGAAGGAGCGAGGCAAAGGTAGAATACTACACCTCGGAATGGGCCAAATTACTTGAAAAGCAAAACCTTCAAGACTTGACCGTTAAGGGGCCTGCTCCTGCACCCTTGGAAAAAATAAAAGGATTCTATCGATATCATTTTTTCTACTTTACTTCTTCAGTATCTACCGCTTTGAAACAACTCAAAGAGATAAGGGCACAATTTCCTTTAGACCCCGAGCTTCACGATATTTTAGATGTTGATGCACAACAAATATCGTAACTTTCCTACTAATCAAAAGGGTTACGAACAGGAAAACGAACCGGTTGTCCATTTGGATGATTTCGAACAATCATGATGCCACCTCCAGCGGGAATAAGTAAATCACTAAATGGAGAATTGCCTGCACCCAATTTTCTCCAACCACCAGAATGAATTACAACATCAGGCTCCTCGATATAACCAGAACCTGCACTGGTTATAGATATAGATGTCACTTGCCCAGTATTGCTGTCGACTCTCGCAATCCCTGATGCACCACTACCACCTCCCCCAATAAACGAGACTGAGCAATCATGCTCGTACCCACTGCCACTAGTACCCGTAATCCACATGGCACTTCCATCATTAATAAAATTGCAATCACCAGATTTCCCATCCAGTACAAAGCTATCTGTTGTTACATCTTTTACAGTGAAGTAACCGTTAGCCCCAGACTCGATGATCAGCGCAGAAGAATTGTTATCTACAACATTTCCAAGATCATCAACTAACTCATTTAGGTCGTTGGTTTTGTAACCGCGTGCTTGAATTATTTTAACAACAAAACCTTCCCTTAACCTGTGATTAGGCGAGGTCACTAATACATTGTCTCCGCTTGCGTAGGAAGGGTTTGTCATTGCGATTATTAATCCTTCCGAAAAAGAAATATCTCTTTGCATAAGAGATGCCCCAGCACCACTTCCTGCACGAGAGGTTGCAGTTGCTTTTGCCGAGATGGATTTGTTTTTACCGTCATGCCAGAAAGTTGACCATACACCATCATGTAATACCTTAACATTATCTGCTCTCTCTTGCTCAGGATTTGCCAACCACATGAAGGAGGTGGAATTATCCTCGGTTATAAGTGTGGGATCAATAAGATCGGATAACATGAGGTCGACTCCATAGGGGTTACTGAGCATTACCCTTTTGCTAAAGCTGGGAACACTAATGTAAGTACTCTTGGCCAAAGCAGTACCTGAGAAAAGTAAATTTAAATCTGAAGATGCTCTTCTAGCTACAACGAGTGATTGATTTGGAGAAATCACTTGATGGTTAGCATCGACACTAGGAGAATCTAATCTTTTCCAAGAACTTCCATCATGATAAAAGCCTTCGAAATCTGACTCAGTTCCATTTTGACTATTAGAGGGAGAAAGCAAATACACATGATCATACTCGACGATGCCAGTGCTTGAATCGATATCGTTAAATGATGTAGATTCATACCCAAACAATTCACCTAAAGTCCACGCTTCGAAGATTTCCACTTCAGAATCTGACGGAATAACTGCTGACAGGTCCTCATTGAAAAGATTTTCAACCGTCAATTGATTCGCTGAATTAGATAATATTCTATAAAATCTACCAGTATGATTTGAGTCTAGATCTACCACCCTTAAAAAATGTGGTCCTCCCTCAATTTCAACTTTGGGAATCGAGGAATAACCCATTCCAGAGTCAGTCAATGAAACCGATGAAATCATGCTGTTGGTAGTTAAGGCCATTGCAAATGCACTTTTGGCATCACCAGAGGGACCTTGAATTAATGAGGGAAAGTGAATAAAAACATTAGGTGTCTTAGCGTACCCAGCACCAGGGTCGTCTACCGCAACTCTATCGATTGATCCATTAGTATCGCTTAAAACAGCTCTAAGTATTGCTTTTCGGCTGGTGAATAGCCCCTCCTTAAAAGGCTTAGATAGCGTGGTAGGATCCAAAAGGTCAGGGACCGTGTAAAAAGACAAGTTATTATCCACGACACTATCAACTTGGCCTCTAAATACAGCCTTGCCCTTTAAGGCAGGAGAAATGATTGAATGATAAGGGGCGGATGAACTGCCGCCCTTGATAACGATAGAAACCGAACCAAGGTAATCGCTAGATTGCTGTCCATTTAATAAAGGGAATGCAAAAAAACAGAAAAACAAATATAATTTCAGAAAAAAGAATTTATTATCCAATGGAAAGGCAATCACAACTACATATAACTTGCTAGAAGATTACTTGAATTGCAAAATCAAATTATTCAAAAAGAACAGGATTAAATATTGAGATAAAATGTGAATACACTAAATAAAATTTGCTTACTATTTCTATTCATATTTTCGAACAGCATACACTTGCATTCAAGGATTGACTTCGAGGCACCCATTCATGGGTATTTCAAAAAAACTCCTAAAGATATTTTTTCCGGGCTAAAAGTTCTCATCGATTCTGGAGCTTACTGCAACAAACGGTTCTCTGACCATCTGTCTATGTTGAGTTATCTTTTAGAAGAGTTAAAAATATCCCGCAAATCGCAAATACTTGTTTTTTCAAACACTAGCCTTCAATTAAGCAAAATTGGTCCGAGAACCCCTCGTGCAATTTTTTTCTCAGATGATCTTTATTTCGGTTACGTACCCAATGGCCAAATTGAACTTATTGGTATTGATCCTGAAATAGGAGCAATACCATATATTTTCCGACTCCCTCAGTATCACGATGAGAAATTCCCACCGATTCATCGCTCTCATCGCTGCATGAGATGCCATGCGTCCGAGAAAACAGAATTCATCCCTGGATTAGTTTTGGAGTCAGTCATTCCGATAGATGGTGGCGGTACTCTAGATGTACTAAATAGAGAAAAACCAGGTCATTCACTACCATATGATTTACGGTTTGGAGGATGGTTTATTGATGACGCAGAAAATTTCGGCATAAATTGGGCAAATAAAGTCGGTCTGATACGAAATGGAAACACAGAAAAAAGAAATTTACCCCCAACGAACTTCTCAAAAATACATCTCAATCGTCACAGTGACCCAATTGCCCACATTGTTTTAGAACATCAAATCGGTTTGGTAAACCTCTGTATCAAAATTCAATACCAGATTCGCGAATCAAACAGCCTAAGTATTGATAATCAAAAATTATTAAACACAAATTTAACGAATGAGTTATTAGACTATATTACCTTTAAAAATGAACCAAAGTTACCTAATCCAATAGTAGTAAGTTCATCTCCCTTTGCCATGGAGTTTCAAAAGCAGATGATCGCTCCTGGATCAACCGATATACTTAGGCAATTTGATTTGAAAACAAAACTATTTAAATATCCATGTTCATACATGATCAATAACAGATTGATATCATGGCTCCCAGAGCAGATTAAAGATGAATTTTATGCTAAATTAATAAATATTCTTAAACTTGATTCTTCGATATGGAATGAAAACTCTCACTTAGGTAAACCTGATAGGCTTAGCTTACATCAATTTTTAACACAGTTTAACAAAGATTACCGTAAACAAAAAAGGCATCCCTAAGAGATGCCTTTTTTGAATTCTGATTAAATAGCTACTCTTTGGCGACTTTGGCACCAGAACGCTTCCATCCTGATATACCAGCTGACAAATGCTTGATGTTTTTGTAACCAAGTTTAGCAGCTGCATCAGCTCCACGTTTGTAAGCACTGCAACCAGGTCCTCCACAGTAAGAAACGACTAATGAATTCTTGTCTTTAGGTAAAAGAGAAGACAACTTCTTGCCTTGAGATGAAAAGTCGATTGCGGACGGTATATGTCCACGGCTATAAGATTTCGCACCATTTACATCAATCACAGCTACTTTTCCTTTTGAAATAGCTGACTGTAGATCTTTAACGCTAATATCAGGGTACTCGCCACCAAGCAAAGGTAAGGAAAAAATTAAAAGAAGAAGTGTTGGGAATAATTTCATTATTAATTGAGGTTAATGTTTATAGTTAAGTAACAACTACCACTAAGAACTCAACCCAAGTAAAAATCGAGCTCATTTTTATGATCTAATGATAATAATTTGGCAGATTAATATTCTACTAGTGCTTTTCAATGCGCACTCGTAAGAAATTTCTATTGCCCACGGCAAGCGGTTGATTGGTCACAAATATCACACGCTCCATACCGCCCCCTAATGCTTGTGATGCCTCTTGAGAAACACCAACGGTAGACCATGTCCTTAAATTGTCACTAGCTTCAACGATGTAGACAAATTTTTCGCCTGTAGTTTCAATGGAATTCTCGTATCGAATAAATGAGATCCGTTGTTTATCGTCTGATTCACCAACATACTGCATTGGAAGGTGAGCAGGATCATCTGCACCTAAGGAATCTAGACCTAATGCACGCTCAAAGTCATTCCTGTAACCATCACCGTCCGAATCGCTATAATCTTCATCGAAAATTTTCGATGCATAGCTGGATTCATATCCTTGTGATATCATTCTTTTAGCAAATCTTTGACGCAAAATTTCGTAACGAACATCTCTTTTCCGGAAACTTTTCCAATTTGCACGGGTTGGTTTAACCACATTTATAATCTTAACTTTTGTTTCCGCCTCAACAAAGAAATCATTCCCAGGAACATTAAAAGTCAGTACAATACTACCTTCGCTTTTAGGGATAATCCTATTGCCTTGATGGACTTCAACTATCGTTGAATTAGAACTGGTTATAACAAAAGGTTCACCACTGGTTGAATATACTCCCTGTAAAACAAGAGGTCGGTGCCCAAAAATAACATCTTGAAGTTGCCCGTGATCAGCACTGGCTGGAAATATAATTTCAGGTCTTTGCTTGGTAGATACATCGAAGGTTCTAGTTACCGGTGGAGCTGGATTATAATATGCACTCCCAGGCTGAACTGCGGTAATCGAGACTTCACCAGAGACTCCGTCCAGGATAACCAGACCAGTGGAATTTATGCTTGCAGGACCAGAAACAACATTAAATGTCACTGGTAAACCTGATGAGGCAACAGCCGTCACCAGAAAAGGTGCATCATCTCGTACCTTAGTTGGGATTTCTGTAAAATCGATTATTTGATCAACCTTTATAACGGGTTCAATAACCTTCAGTACTTGGCTTTTTGGAATAGCCGGATGGTAACGGGTATCGCCCATCTGAATCGCAGTTATTGTAGATTCTCCAACTCCATTCAAATAAACCAAACTACCAACAATTGTCGCAACAGATGGATTACTGGATACAAAACTTATTGGTAAACCTGAATCCGAAAAAGCGATTAATTCAAAAGCAGGGTCGCCTTTAGCACGATCCGGCAACTTATATTTTGTTTGATTATTCTCTGAATATTGAATCAAACCGCCCCAGGTAATATCCTGCGACCCACCAAATGCAGGGGGATCTGAAGCATATGGATGAAGCTCAGGCAATTGATCATCAAGACTCCATTTATGTGCAAGGTAACCTTCAATTTTCTGTCGGTTAACAGAATTTACTTGGGTATCAAAAACGAGCACTTCCGCAACCTCCCCATCAAAACTTTGCCCTACTTTATCGATCGCCAATGCACCCTGTCCAAAAGATTGGGATCCAACAATCTGACCATCTACCCATAAGGATTGAGAATTAGGGGCGACTCGGAGAGTACTTATACTCCAATCTACAGAAGAGGACTTAGAAACAATCTGAACATTTCCAGATGCATGGGCCAGCGAGATAAAACCTTCGTCAGTAGTTGTGCTCAAATCACCCCCTAAGACTTGCGACTGTCCTGATTCTCTCTGGCGATGAACCAGGAAGATAAATGAAGGATTTGAAACAGCGTTTTGAATATCGAATATTTGGCTAAAGTTAGAATCGAAAGTTACGGTTGGTTTTTGATTTAGTGCCGCAGGTGTCCATATTGGCATTTTATTAGCGAGTGATTGAATCGGGTTGTTGGTGTTTCCAGATTTGTCAGCCCACATACTGATTTTATTTCCAGAAATAAAGTCAGTATCATTATCTGCACGATCATCAGCATTAACATCAGTTGCATCAAACCAGAGTTTTAAACCCGGAGTTGAATCTGAAAACAAATTACCCCACCTTATGTTAAAAGATCTTGATTTCGAAGGAGCAGGTTCGAATTTACGATCCCCATTTTGATGGGCTGTGATGGTAACAGCACCTGCACCTTGTAGATAGACATAATTGCCTACTACTGTGGCAAGAGCAGGATCAGATGAAGTAAAGCTAACTGGAAGATTTGAACTGGCATTTGCATCGAGTTTAAAAGGGAAATCTCCAACTGAATGATCTGTTATAGCCGAAAAATCTAAAACCTGTGGAACTCGAACGACAGATAAATAGTTAGAAACAGGCAATGCTTTTTCAAACTCTGTACTCCCTTTTTGATTTGCAAAAATTCGGGTCTGTCCTTCACCGATTAATTCAATCCGGTTAAAGTCTCCTCCGCCTGCTCCATAAACCGATGAAACTTCGTTTGTGTTCAGGCATACCCCGTAAATTCGTAAATCATCGATCATCGCCTCAATAGGTTGCGAGCTTCCACCTAAAACCAAACTGGTAAACCGAGAGGAAATATCTGTCCCTGAGAAATGATTACCTGTAGAATTGGCTGCTAGTACTCCATCCGTGAAAAGAGAAAGTGTTCCGTTCGTATCTTCATAGGTAAAAATCAAATTTACCCACTGATTATTAACCAAAACTCCACTGCTTGTAGAAATCACCAACTGTTCAGTTAAACCATCAAGTGAAAGAAAAGTTCGAATACTGGAATTTTGATCTCCTTTTACAATCTTCATTAGATTCATCCCAGGGATCCCTGACTTTGATAAAATCAAGGTCTTGTTAGAATCAATGTTTTCAGGTTTAATCCAAAAGCTCACACTAAAATTAGAATCAAACTCAACTGTACCAAAATCGACTCGACCTAGTTCCGTACCCATTGAAATACCGTTATCAAATAGTCCAGTTGTCCAAACCTTGCCAACTCCGGTAGTAGTTAAGCCTAATAATGTTCCATTGTAATTCCCCATCTCATCTTTGGCTCCTGAATACATACTTTCATTGAGTTTCCAATAGGCTGAAAGTGCGTCCCTTCTAGTAACTAGAACTCGAGCAATACTTTCATCTTCTACAGTATAGTTTAAAGGTAAATTTGTGAGGTTACCTTCAATACTTTTCGAATAACCCATTAAATCAACAAAAGGTGTAGTAGCTGCAATATTACTTAAATTTTGATCGAAAGTAATTTCCTGCTCAATCTTTTCAGAAACGGTAAGCACACCCGACTGATATGAGTAAAAATACTTGCTAGACAAATCAGCCACCGGGACTAACTCATAAGCTCCGATAGGAGTAGGGGAGGAAAGGTTTCCATCAACTACGGGCGGAGTTATTGTTACATTAAAATCTGAAATCGAATCGTTTGAAGCTAGTCCTATTAATTGATGCGTAAAAACAGGGTTCACTTCGTCTGGTCTCCTGAACTTATCGTCGACACGAATAATCAACTCCTTCGGCATGACTTGAAAGTTTAAGAGTAAAGATTGTGCGGGTAGCCAATTCATATCTCCGTCTTGGAAGGCACGTAGGCGAACAAAACCAGGGAACTTTACCGAGAGGGTTGTTCCATTAAGATCAACAGATTCGTTTCCATCTAAGATTTCTAATGAGACCGGTAATCCCGAAGTTGAAGTTAAATTCAAATCAAGAGATTCATCTCCGTAAGTCAGTAGCTCAGCTTGATTACCTAAGATAATGCTTTGCCTACCTTTAAGTACGGTTAGCGAAGGATCATTAAAAGTTGCAATATCAGCACCCGATAAATTGGCAGCGGTAACTATAATGGCAAAATCACCCGTTTGATTGGCTTCTCCAAAGATCAAACCTGTGCTTGCGTCAACTGATAATCCTTCAGGCAAACCTGTGACATTAAAGTCGGTCGGGCCCTTTAATGTTTCTATTTGGTAACTGAACTCTTCTCCAAAATAAGCAATCAATGGAGGGTCAACAAAATTAAATACTTGATTGCGTTGAGCAGAAGTCAAAAACTGATCAAAAATTCTTAGGTCATCAATCAGCCCCTCAAAAGGACCCGCCGAGGATAATTTTCTTCCACCTACAGTTAATGTTCGATCTCCAGTCAAGTTACCTGATGCATTGATTGGCGTAACAACCTCTTCGTTATTGCGATATAAGAACAACTTGTTTCCATCCCATGAAAAAATTAAATGCATCCATTGATCAACTGGAACTAAAAATGGTTCAGTTGACTTCAGTTGGGACCCAATGACTGCAGAAGCCGTTAAGAAACCGTCTGACATTATTATCTGAAATTGACCACTTGCCAGTACTTCAGCAGTTGGGTCACTTGTCTTCATCCAGAAACCGATACTGAAAGGACCCCTCAAGTCAAAAGTGCTTGGGTTACCATTCAGAATGATGGTTTGATTTCCATCGAATCGTAAAGCAGTGCCATTTTTACCGATGTCAGAATAAGTAAACAGATTCGGACTAGCGGTAAGATTATCATCAAATACAGCATGATTACCTTTACCTGAATCATCTCGGACCTGCGTTCCATTTAACTCGTTAAAAGTCCAGTAAACAATGGGGTTACGTGGAGGGATAATCTCAGGAATATTGTCAAAGGAAGGAGGGAAATCTTGATACGGGTGAACCCCGAAATCACCATTTCCTCCACCATATAGAGTACTGATTTCGGCACTGGATAGAGTGCGATCGTAAACACGAAAGTCATCCAATTTCCCAGCAAAAGATGCTCCACCCGCTACGAAATTACCTATCGTGCTAGCTTTGAAAGTTACGGACGGCGTGACATTACCAACGAAAGCACCGTCGATGTAGAATTTTGTATTACCTGTCTCTGATGTTACTGCAATTTGATGCCAACCATTATTCAATATCTTGAGGTTAGAACTGGTAAGCCTTTCAAGCGTTCCATCAAATAATCCTAATTCAAGCGCCGGGGAATTAGCCGAAGAATGCATAATGTAGGAAGAACCAGCAGAATGGTGTAAAGGATAACGAAACTCGCCAGCATGTTCAACTGGAGCTTCAAACCAAGAGGATACCGTCCAAGGCATTGCATCTATTTCCAATTCATTTTGAAGAAGGTCGATCCGTGCATTATGCACAAAATCACCAGTCTCATAAAATCTCACTCCAGAACTAAACTTACCCGCCACATTCAGCTCCACATCAATAACATCGGCATGTCTCATTTCAGCCGAATAATCTTGTACCACAGCCCCATCAGTCTCATTAAACGGATAATAGAGCTTAAGACCGCGAGCGATTTTAAATCCAGTCTGGGCAAGATCATCAACAATACCCCATTTATGAGCTAGATAGCCCTCAACCATTTCTTGCTCAGCTTTAGGTAAAGCCCGATCAAAAACCATAATTTCAGCTATCTCACCGATCAGCATTCCGTAACCTGTACGTGGGTCAAATCCTAGACTTACCTGCTGCAAGGTATTATTCTCACTTTTAAATGCTCCGAATGCGTTTGCTGCCTTGGTGTCCAAGCTCCATCCGGTAATCCCATCCGTAGACCCAATACCGACCCCGCTTCCCTTGGAGACCATAAAAACTTGAACGCTGCCATAATTTACACTCAACGAACCAATGTTGTAGGCATCACCTGATTCAAATCGAATCGCAGGTAAACCATTAAAAACATTATGTGCAAAATTAGGAATTTTCTGTGCGACGGCTTGTCGGGCATGTTTCTCACTCAAAGACTTATCTATCCAAATTGGCATAGGAGCACCATCTGCATAATTGTTTAAATATCCATCACCATCTACATCCTGGGCATCCAACCATAATACCATGCCATCTAAGGTATATTTAGTGAAGGTCGTATCCATCGCTAAGAAAGTCTCGATATTAGGAGCCCATTGTTCTCCTCCCAAATTACTGGCATAGCCACGATAGTAATATTGAGTGTCCTGCTCTAAATTTTCAACCTTGGCGAGGAAACTTCCAAGACCAACCTGACCGCTTTCATTAATATCAAAAACATGATCCCACTTCGTATCATCATTAGGATCAACCAAAGTAGAATTCACCTCAACCTCATCATCTCCCCAGTAAATTTTAACAACTGGGCGATCACCACCAATTGTTATTACATCCTCGACTTGTCCCCCAACGGCAAAAGGATCTATGGCGAAATAAGGGTGAGTGGCAGGCAATAAATCATTATTCATTTGCCATTTATGAGCGATGTAACCCTCAAGTTGGGATAATTCAACTTCGTTTAATTCACGATCAAACATTATGAGCTCAGCAATCTCACAAGCCGACTTTTCGTTATTACTAGCATATCCTCCTAATTGTAATAACCCGGGAGCGAAAACTGAATTATTCGATCCTCTTGAACCAGAAGCTAATGTTTGTCCATCACGACGAAAAGTTGCCTGCGGATCTCCTCCTTTCGCTTCAATTGTACCAAGGTGCATATGCCAATCAGTATCAAATGGTCCCGCAGTAGAAATCCAACCTTCTGCATACCAACGGCCTGTCAATGCTCCATGAAAACCAAACAGAAAGTTCCTATTGCGAGATGAGATAACACGGTAGTTTGCAGAACCAGTATATCTTGCTAATGAAATGATCGTATATCCAGTGTTTGTTAAGTGATCAAAATCATGCGTTGTCCAAAGAAGATCATCTCCATCAAAGTTAATAACAGGTTTTCCCTTTAAACCACTTAGTAAAACTCTCGGATCTCCAGTTACATTATCAAAACTTCTTCCACTCCCAGATAGATCAGTCCATTCATTAATAATTTCACCATTCGAATAATCTCCACTCAACTCAAATGCAGAATACCAGGATTGCATTGTTTCAAATGTGTTACGACCAAAAGCAATTTCATTCGTTGAAGTGGTGGACTCAATTTCGCCACCAATAGACTTCACTTCCACACGCATGGTTGCTCTGGAGGGCATTACATCAATAGCGCTTTGCGTCAAAATCTCAGGCTTTTCTATGCCAAGAAAGTCAAGAAAACCATCATTGAGAAAATCTCCTTCATAAATTTGTGAAACCTCTACCGAGTCTAATCCACGATCATAAACTCTAAGCTCATCCATGAGACCACGATAAGAACCATAACCTGGGAAATTTGATGTTCCAGAGACAGCCCCGAGATGAGGGTCTTCCATGTGAAGGGAAATAATTCCACTATCATGAATAACTGGTGTATTTCTAAGTGTTCCATTAAGGTACAATTTTAAAGCTTTGGGCGAGTCACCAAAAGTAACAACCATGTGGTGCCACTGGTCGTCACGAATTGTTTGATCAGAAAAAACCGTACTAACAACGCTATTCTCTGAAATTCTCGCTTGAATGATACCATCGTCATTGAGAGCGATGGTTAATCCAGATACATCAGTACCCTCATCATAAATAACCTGAGTTTTACTTCCTGCAAATTCTACACCACTAAGATCATCATTAAAAATTTCGCTAACTTCATTTGAATCCAAGCTTTTAGAATAAAATCTTAAATCATCCACTTCTCCGTCAAAGAAGTCGCTCCATGTACGGGTGGTTCCACCAATTATCCACTGTGCCGAAGAAGCCAGATCAAGCTGAGAAACGCTAGATAGAAAAGTTTCGGACTCCTTTTGACCATTAAGATAAAGTGATAATCTTGAGGCATTAAAATCAGCAGTAATGGCTACATGTGCCCAATTACCAGCAGTTAAGCTTTGGTTGGTAGCCACAGTAACCTCACCATCAGCATCAGCATGTGAATAAACTAAACTACCATCGCCATTTAGAGCCAAAGTTAGAGGTCCTCTAGCCATGACCATTTTCTTATTATCAGTCAGAAAGAGGGTGGGGTAGTCCGAAGGTTTAATAATACTAAGGCTGGTAGGACCGCCTCCTGGTGTGGAAAAATAGGCTTCTTGATTGGAACCTCCATTGCCCTGTCCATGAGCAATTGCGATACGATAGTAACCCGTTGCAAGGTTGATTGATGTAGATTTTGTTCCACAACACTGTGGCTGATATAAAAGTTGCTCTGTTCCAAGATCCCCATCTGTTTCGAAAGTTCCATCCTGATCTAAATCCAACCAAATTGTACCACGATCATCATTGCCACGAATCTCCCATCGATAGGTACCATCTGCAGGTGCGAAAAAGACCCCATTAAATAAGCTTAAATAATTGTTATTTCTGTTAATTCCCATCCCTGCATTACGATAATCTGTTGCATTATTAAAATCTAGGCCACGCCCACTTGGACCAACTGTGAGAAAGTTTGATCCACTCGGATTAATAGCAAGTAAAGATTCAATATTAGTATAGTATGTATTATCAATTCCTCGCAGGAATCCGTGAGCGTGAAGCCTTCCTTCTGTGTAAACTTCAGTATTTAAGACATCTGGTTTAATCCACATTGAAATAGAATGTGAATTTTGATTTAAAGTAGTCATAGAACCACCGCTAGGTATATTAACTTGGTCATTGAATCCGTCCACACTCACAGACTGTCCAAATTGCCCGGTCTGAATAGTAGGTCCGTTGACTAAATATCCTTGGGATTGATTTACTGATAAATCACTCACCTGGTTTCCACTTTGACTGTCGAATGTATAATATCCCACGAGATCGGCATAACTTTTTACTTTAGGTCCGGTATAAAAACCATCATCCGCTTTTAGCCATAGACTTACTGACCTTCCATCAAAAGATTCCTCTAAATAATCGGTATTATTAACATCTAAATGAATAGAATTTGAAAACCCGTCAAAATAAACCGCTCCGGCTCTATATCCTTTCTGCCTTGTCGTATTCTGATCATTACCTTGAAGGATAGCATGATTAAAAGGAGACAATGAATCGAGCACCGCAGTGCTGTTGGTCTCATCCATCCGCCAATACCCGAGAAGACCTAGACCAACCTCAGGATCACCACTAGACCAATCACTACCATCAGCACTTTGAGCAAGTGCCCTAAAGTAATAACGTGAACCGGGTGTCAGCCCCGTAATTGTAGCATTAAACTCTCCCAACAAAACTCCGGCACCACCATTTACATCAACAAAACTATTATTCCAATCCAATGGATTATAGCCCCCATCCTCCAATCCGTAGTAAATTCTAATGCTGGGTTGCGTTAAATCCTTACTAACCAAATCACCGATAATCGTAACACTTGCATTTGCCATAGGGATGACACTGGTTAATTCCACAATGGGCGGTTGAGCGGAGGAGGAAGTAGTAAAAATCATTGTACCGTTAAGGAAAACACTCATGAGTTCATTATTACTCAATCCTCTCTCATAGAATCGCACCTCGTCTACGACTCCTTCAAAGTTATTGGCAAGGTGATTGGTTCCTAGAATCATATCTAAGTCGTCTCCAGTCGAAACGATGGTATCACCCCACAAATTCACTGGTTGAACAACTCCGTCAACATATAAAACAATATCACGAAGAAACGATGATGCACTCGGAAAAACGACCGCTACATGGTGCCAGGAATCATTATTTACAACCTGTAATGTTTCAATTCTCCCTCCTCCAATATTCAAACTCAACTTACCATTTGTAATTCCGAAATCCCAGAGTTTCCCATTGCCTACAGTATTACCCCAACTCGTGATTGTGCCGTTGGTGTCGGATGTTTTGATCCATAATGAAAGAGTCCTCGCTTTGTCACCAACTATTCCTTTGAAGCCTTTTGCTATAATATGCTCACCAGCACCACCAATCTGCAACCCATTCCCCTTTACTCCAAACAATCGGTCGGATTCACTAATACCAACAAAAGTCGCTTTTCTTCCATTAACATTATCAATGCTAAACGATTCTGAATTTTCGTTAAAATCCCACCATGCAAGCATCCCGTCCTCAGACGCAAGACTCCACGAATCAATGGCAACCGAATTGGATGCCATCCACCTGTAATAGTAAGTAGAATTTCGCTCTAACCCATCAATGAAATGGGAAACGAGTCCATCTGAAAACTTCCCAGGCAAATCAACGCGATTATCCCACAAGGCCGGATTACCTGGGTCTACATTAGTATTTGCACCACCATTCGTACTTCCCCAGAAAAGAGACATATCTACAGGTTCACCACCATCAGAGACTAACTGCGCAGCCATTTTCACAGAACTAGATGTAACACTTCGTGGAGAAACAGAGGATGCCAAAGGGGCACTCTTATTTACAACAAGCTTGATCGTACCCATACCTTCTCCAGCGATATTAAAAGCGGACACATTGAGATCAAAAGTTCCAACTTCTTGAGGTAAGCCTGTTATCTCTCCGAGAGAACTTCCCAAGACTAAACCGCGGGGTAATCCCTCCACTTCAAACCGTGATGGATCTCCCGAGGCAAGCAAAGCAAATTGATACTGGACAACGCTCTCTTCTATGTCATTGGCATCAAAAATCCTTTGAACTTCTTGGCCGCCCAATGCAGAATCATAAACCCTTAAATCATCTAGTTTCCCTTGAAAGTAAGCGTTCACATCGTTACGCCAGCGACCGAACTGAAAAGAATTAGAATTCCCGGTACTAATTCCACCCCGAGTCCAATTAGCCACCAGATTTCCATCCATGTAAACGATAACCTCTGACCCATTAAAAATATGAGCAAAGTGAGCCCAACGGTTACGAAGGTCGCCGTTATGATAAACACGAGGATCCCAACAATTATGCTGTGAAAGCAACTGGGTATACCCACCATCTTTTATATTTCGTATTCCCCAATAGCGATTCTCTCCATTTGGGCATGAAAGATCACCATATCCATAAAAACCGGGTTGGCTTTTCGGGTTTCCGTCTTCTACAAATACCCAAAAACTTATCGTCCTTGATTTCTTTCCATCTATGCCCAAATCCGATCCAGTCGCCAGGGTAGAGACAAAACCCGTGGTTCCATTAAATCGGATCGCTTTGCCAAATTTACCATCATCCCAAGTTGAGCCTCCTACAAGAGCACCATCAAAACCATTAGCTACATCACGAGTTATGACTCCAGTGCCTTCGTCCATGGGCCAATAAGCAGTTAGGTTTTGGGGGCGAGTGGATACTGATTTACGAAAATCCAATGATTGAGCTTGGCGGTATGAAACATGCAAAACATCGGGTAGAGTAAGTTCAGGCGGTTTAATTTCCAAAAAGCTTCCATTGGAAACAGATACAATACCTTTCGTTATTGAACCGCTTGAGGCCATAACGACTCGCCCTCCACTTGCCCCTCGATTCCCTCCATCAACACTTATCAATCCACGATTATCTATACTTTTAGCAACCAACCTTATCGCACCTCCAGATCCTCCTCCTCCAAAATCATAAGCTCCATCAGCTCGACCATTTCCTCCCTTAGCACTAATGAAGACTCCATCACCTATTACCAAGTTTCCATCTGAATGAACTGCAAATGCACCGCCTCCAGCACCCGAACCTTGGAATAAACGTCCACTTGACCCGCTACTTCCTGCCAGTAAGTCAGAGATCTGTATATCACCATATTCATAATGTGCACCTATTCCCCAATTTCCAGCGGTAGGTGGACCACCTGGTCCAAAGCCGGTTAATTTCTGTGCACTTCTGCCACGCCAAGGGTTCAATACAGGACGCCCCCCATATCCGGTCTCCGTATCAGCATCGCCACCATCTAATATAAAATCAGCCCCTAAAAATACATCCCCCCCTGCTACGGTAACCAACTGAAGAGGGCGGTCTCCTCGAAGTATTACCGAACTCGCCCCCTTTACATCGATCATGCCAAAACTAAATGTGCATACCTGATAAGGCCAAGTTTGGCCAAGATCATCGATGTAATTATGATCAGTGATAACACCCACGCCATGAGCCCCGCCTTCAACAGAAAAGTAGGCAGTCTTTGTGTCAAAAGTAACCACTTGATCTTTAACATCAAGAATAGTGTCTAAATGAGAACCTCCCACAAAGATGGAACCTTGATTGGATAACCACTCACCAGATACATCGATTTCGCCAACCTTCACCTCACCATAAGCAACAAGTGCGACTCGCCCGCCTGATGAACCCCTGGTTTGAAAATCACCAGAAACAGTATTGCCCAATCCAGAACGAGCTTCGATACGACCGTGATTATAGATCCGAGTAGCTTCAAGTCGAACTCCACCACCTGCACCCGCAGCTGAATCAGCACCACCATTGCCACCATTTACACTTACGAGTACATTAGGTTCAATAATGACTTCTGCGGAAGCTCTAAGGAAAATAGCTCCTCCACCGGCACCAGATCCATCTTGAGATCCACCTCCTGAACTGCCGCCCAGTAAATCATCAAGTGCACGATCACCATAAATTTGAGCTCCACCAGAACCATGCCCTCCATAGGCAGCACCGTGACCCTCGGTAGAAGATTCAGATGGTGATCCAGGTCCATTGCCCATCAATGTACCGGCTCCAACTCCATCGAATCCACCTAAAATAGCAATTCCACCTACATCATCCGCACTATCCCCACCATTGGCTACCAGGTTTGCTCCAAGTAATAAGCTTCCTGCCGTTGCTTCTAAAAGTAATGCATTTTCTCCTTTAAGGCTAACCACAAGGTTTCCGCCCAACCGAATGCGATCAAAACTAAATCGACATACTGAATAAGGCCAAACTGCACCTATTTCATCTTTGTAAAAACGATCTTCAATCGTACCATAAGCAACAGTTCCATTGCTATGTAACATTGTGGCCGAGTCGGTATCGATTAGTAAGGTTCCTGTTCTAAAATCCAGAGCAGATAAATCCGAAGGTCTCTTAATTCGAAAAGTTCCTGGTGTCCCCTGCGTTACACCATCTCCCCCTTCGAGTCTGATGTTATTTCTTCCGGTATTGAGGAAAGTATTGTTTGCTTCCAAGAAGATACGACCACCTCCTCCACCATTGGAGCCACCCGAAACATCAAGAACAGCATTTTCACCAAGATGAATATCTTCAGCTATTAAATGAATAGCACCACCGGAACCTCCAGCTGCCCCACTCATGCCGCCTCCACCAACCGCACGGATTAATGAATGGACTGTTATCTTTTTATTGGAAATAAATCTTACCGCTCCAGCACCTCCACCACCACTTGTATCGGTAATAAAACCTCCTCCACCACTTCCCCCTATGAGGTTACTGATGGCACCGTCACCATAGGGTTGGCCGCTAATTGCAGTGGCACCACTGCCAGCACCGCCATAGCCAGCTCCACCAGGATCGACTCCTGGGAGACCTCCTCCGGGACCTAATCCTTTACCATTAATCTCTCCTCCTGCCCAACCACCTGGACCTGCGGCACCACGAGTCAATGAATTACCGAATTCTCCTGAAATATCTAATTTAGTAGCAATAACTAAATCTCCACTTTCTGAAATTATTTCCAATGAATTTTCACCTTTAATTAGAACCTCCAATTCGCCGAGTAATTCCACCTTATCAAACTTAAACCTACACACATCATAGAGATATTCATTTCCCAATGGGTCAGTGTAAGACTTTTTCACAATTGTACCCATCCGACTATCTCCATTGTTGTGTTTCCATGTACCCAATTCTGTATGAACAATAAGTCGCCCATCTTCATAACGGATCTGATCCTCTGCTTTAAACTCCTTAGTGGTCGGGGCCCAAGAAGTGCCGCCGCTATTCCCAAGAAAACTTCGGTAGTAATAGGTTTGCCCCTTGGCTAGACCTTCAACTGCAGCGTCGAAATCACCACTATCATAAACCCAAAACTCAACTTCACCCCACTGATGCCCCCAACCTTGATACCTTGGATACAAACGAATTGCCTGAGTGGATATTCCCTCCAAGTCAATATCTGTAAACCTACCTTGTTCTGTCGAGCCGACTTCTCCAGGTATAGTTTTAAGTAATTCAAAATTCATTTCTTCATCCGCTATCCAAACCGCTACATCCATCAACTCATCATCACGCTCAAAAGGTTGATGGTAGATACGAATCTTATTCATTAGCCGTAACCCACCGAGATTAAATGTTAACTCCGGATCTTTCTTAAACCAAGCCGTCCACGATGAACGCCAGCCATCTGTAGGTAATTGTAGATCAATAAGTTTTTGCTCAGAATAGGTGCCTCCTGCGTCATTTGGTTTGGGGGCAGCCAGCACTGATATACCTTGCTCTAATCTCCTTAAACCAACAAAAACCTCCCCCACATCTATTACATTCTCCCAAAGAGATGGATCTTTTCCTCCATCTGTTCCTCCCCAATAGATTTTAGTTTGTGCGGAAGGAGTACTTCTTAGAGGTGTAAACTTTTTATAAGGATGAGAATTATTAAGTGTCGAAACAGTACCCCATTTATGAGCCAAGTATCCCTCAACCATTCTCATTGCGGAAGTGGGCAATGGTTCATTGTAAACGATAACTTCTGCAACCTCACCATGCCAGTGCAGACTATTACCTCTATCTTTTGACAAGTTCGATGCACGAACCCTACCACTCGTCCTAATACCAAAAATGACAGGTTCACTGCTCGCATAATTCTCAGCCAAACCATCTTTTGCATTACCATTGATCCGTAAAAGTCCGTTTAAAATCGAGGTATCGGTCCAAGAATTTGACCAAACAGTATTAACGCCGGGGTGGAACGCATAAGCAGAAGGGTGCCCCAATAGAAAACCCTGATTACCTGGGTTACGATTAATCACCATGAAAACGGTGCGTATCGTATTAACTTCTTCAAATTCAAGAAAATCATCCGAGCCATCGAAACGAAGAACCGGCTTTGTACCCAACGCATTTTTAACAAACTCAGGTTGGCTAGCATTAACATCCTGTGTAGCATCATTACCTTGCCCCGATTTGTCCTTCAATACGGGTAAAGGTACCCCGTAAGTGTATGAATCAGAAAATCCACTTTTATATAAATGATCGGTAGGAAGATCTCCGTCTAATGCCCATTTATGGGCAAGGTAACCCTCCACTTTTTCAATTTCACCATTTGAAAGAGGTGTATCGAAAAGAAGAAGTTCTCCAAGATCACCATTCGCATAACGTCCGCTCAAATCGCGATCACTTGAAAAACTTGAAGCCTCCACATTACCAGTCGTGCGAAGAGAAATAATGCTCAGGCTTGAAGGGTAGTCGGCACTATTGGTGTCAACAACCGAACCATTCAGTTTAAGAAAACCTTCCGAAACGAAAGAAGATGTCCACCCTGAATCAAACATGAACGATCCTTTATGGAAATGATAACGATTATCATCACCAAGCATAAAGTAATATCCGCCAGAATTTTTCCACACCCAGAAAATAGTTCTTACATTCGTAAGGTTAGGAAAAGAATGATACTCACCGTCTGTACCACTGTATCGCATAAGAGATTTTCCATTCTGAGCATTGGTTACAACTGTAGGCATCCCAATTCGAGTGGAATCATTACTGTTAGGTCCTTTGTCAACCCAGATTGGATCAGCATTGGTTAATTCACTTGCATCCAGCCAAAGGGCAGGGGACAGAAACCCGGGGTTCCATGCACTAGGAACAGAAACATTTGCATCATCATACTCTGAACCTGCAACTCCATCGCCATCTGCATCAGAAACATCAAGCCATAGTCGTAAGCCTGGATAATCAAGTGGGGAAAATACCGCATTTACTGGATCTCCTGGTATCATCCCTAACCCTGCGTCTACAAGTTGACCAGTTAGAACAGCAGAATTTTCAGTAAGATTGGCCGGTTCCCGATTTCTTACGACAGGGCTTTGATTATCTGTAGTAACTGCAACTGCAGTCGAACCTGTAACATTTGCATCTCCGAAAGTTGGCTTTTCGCTTACCCATGGGTGATTTGAGGGAAGATTGATTCCCCATTTGTGACTTAAATAACCCTCGAGCAAGTAACGATCTTCATCAACCAATTGACCTCGGAACATTAAAAACTCGGCAACCTGGCAGTTAGATGACTCGGATAAAGTAGCCCAAGCACCAAATGATAGCTTACCCGGATGAAACCAATCATTATTTGAACTCTGATTATGTGCCAGTTCTATACCATCTGCATAAACTGTGCTGTATGGGTTACTATTCTGACTTCGACCCTCCTGCTTAATCTCCCATATATGAAAATCAGTATCTGAAGCATAACCCTGGTTTATCCAACCATTGAAAAAGAATCTACCGTTACGATTTGCATGATGCCCCATTAACCAGTTTTGACCATCAGAACTGATTACCCGGTTATTTCTGCCTCCAGTATATCTTGATATCCCAAACGCAGTGTATCCCCCATTTCTCCAAACACCTAGGTCATTTCCTGCAAAGTTGTATGTTGATACAAGCTGGTCATTACCATCAAAATCAACCACCGCCCGTCCTTCAAAACCATCATACGCAATCGAAGGATCGCCAGTTACCTGATCCATGTGACGACCAAACCCTGATTTATCCACCCAAGTGGCAACGGTAGAACCATTACTTGGAGATGATCCTGTACCCGCTAAATCAGTCGCATCAAACCACATTGATAATCCGACAGGCAGATTCGAGGATTCAGGCTGGGTACGAATGGTAAATATTTTCCCCGTCCAATCTTCACCAACAGAATTAAAAGCGTAAAGACGAATGTAGTAGGATTGATCAGGAGCTAAACCTCCGATTAATGAAGAATTTGTGCCTAGACCTTGCTTACCAAGATCAAATCGATACTTCCATTTGTACAAATCAGTTCCACGATCGATTGTATCAGCTAAAATCCATACAACCGGATCGTCCCCACCAGTTGCGAGCACTTCAAAAGGAATTTGTAAACTTGATGCCCCACCTGATTGCGGAGTAGAGAGTTGAATCTTTGGAGCACCAGCAAGGACCTCGATGTAATAGGATTGAACTGCCTGCGATCCATTCGAATAAATTGCACGTAAACTGGGCTCAAAAACCCCTGCCGTTGCTGGGGTTCCAGAAAGATTACCGTCTGCAGGATTCAAAAGAAGACCACTGGGTAACCCACTGCCGACATAAGCACTTGGGGTGCCAGTGGCTTGAGCAATATGGGAAAACGGGGTTTCCGCGGGAATGATAAAACGATTGGCAGATGCAAAACTGGGCCCGCCTACCAACGCGTTTGGAGAAGTTGGAAAAGCCGGATTTTCTTTTTGGTTTTCATATGTCGCAAGTATCCAATCCGTGCTCCTAGATTGGCCTGAAATACGAATCTCATCAACCGTGCTTGAAATCGTACCTGATCCAATTATCCACTCCGATACAATATCATCCTTTATGGCCGAACTCTGATCAAAATTTTCTGTCGCAGCCAAAGAACCATTTATAAACAGTTCAGCCGATCCATTTTCAAAATCTATTTGTTTGTGTAAATGATACCAGGTATTGTTATTTAAAGTTATAGTACTAGATTTTGTTAAAATACTGTCTTGTAGTGGATGGGAGAATCCAAACTTGCCCGTTTGTAATCCTAGACTTGATATCCCTCCATGCTTGTAAAAAGTAAATGCACTAAGTTGATCCGTAAGAGATGAATCAAAAGGTACTCTCCAGAAACCAGCCTGCGCAGGGTCACTTGGATCAATAACCTGCCAAGCATTATCAACAGGAGTCATAATCCATGGGCGCAACCTTGTACCGCCACCCCATTGTCCATGTGCAACCGCTATTTTATAGGGATTGCCTGTACTACTTAACTGGATGCCGTCACTTGTGAAATTATTAATTCCACCGATAAACTCCTCTCCATTGTCTCCGATAGTTTCGAAAACTCCATCCCTATCACGATCGAGCCAAATTGTTGCCCTGTCATCCTTATCGGTACAGCGGAAACGGTAAGCACCGTCAACCGGAGGTTTAAACATACTCATGAAAAGAGTCATGTAATTATCATTTCGATTGATACCAATATTGGCATTCTTAAAATCGGTACTTCCACTTAAGTAAAGACCCTGTCGTGGCCCATTTTTATATATCCTTCCCCCACTCGGAGTAAGAGCAATCAACTGATTTATGTCACTGAAATAAACATCGCTAGGTACCTGCTCATATCCTAGTGCATAAAAACTATCAATTGACTCAATATCTGGCTGATTTTCTAAAATTGCCCACATTGAATAGGAGTAAGATTTTCTACCAAGGGGGTTGAGAGAATAGGAACGAGGTATGCTTATGTATTGATCTCCTCCACCTTGAAGGGACCGTCCTGCTCCAAACCTTGCAGAAGGTGCTGTGATACCGCCAATATTCTTGGCATGGTTTCGGTAGAGAGATGAGTCTGTCAATATGTCGGTGGCACTCATGGGGCGTAAATGCCAAACCCCGCGGTATCCAGCCTTCCAAGTAGAACCATCAGTTGAAGAGTCTGGTGCAGTGGCCGTAAGACTTGGATTCCCCCAATATGCAAAAATTGATTTACTGCTATTCATCTCAGCCACCCTGACCCAAGCAACTAAGGTATTATTGGGGAAATCAACCGTTTCAATCTCGTAGGGAAGATCCCGTCCAACATCGTCGAAAAACCGAAGGTCATTGCATTCCAGTGATGCAAAACTATTGAGGCTGAAATTGGCATCCATAGACTGGTCCAGAGTCACGAGCAGAGGAAAATCCACCAGTGTTTCATTACCCGTGTAGCCTGTCATACTCAACTTTAACGAATGAGTGAATGAACTGACTTCTGAGACCCTTAACATAACAATTTCTTGGCTGTCACCAAAAGCATTGGAAGCAGTGACCGTTATTTGATACAGGCCTCCCTGCAATGGTTGACCACTAATTTCACCCGTATTTGTATTTAAAGAAACCCCGGCAGGAAGACCAACCGCAGAAAAGGCTGAAGCAGATGGAAAGACTGAAATGAGGTAAGAGAGGGGTCGCGATGAATCATTGGCATAACCTTCACCCACCTGATTAGGTAGAATAACCGGAGGTCCCTCAACTGAGGCAACTGAAAAGAAACTGCTTGCACCATCAGGTCTCTGGCTCTCGTAAGATGCAAGAATTGATTCAGGCGGTTCCATAAAAAGTCCAATTCTAAATTCGTCAACCCAACCATTCCACCATGAACCCCCATTTCTTGCGGAACCTAATCTGAAGCTATCAACAGGACCACCAATAGGACGAGTTTTGTTAACTCCCTCCATAAAGAGTACACCATTTTTATAAATCTTCATAATCCCTAGCTCCACATCTTTTTGTAAAGTCCAGTAGATCCAAGCACCCAAGTAATTTGAATCTTCTTTTTCTATGCGATCATATTGATTACTCATTCCTGCGTCCCAATAAAAGCGAGAATTGGACCAAGGAAAATGAACATTGAGGTGCCTACCTTCAGCGGAACCTGACTCAAACAAAGTTGAATTTGTAAGAGTTGCAAAATTACCATGCGTCCAAAAAGAAATGGTTAACTGCTTAGCCCCTGCTGGAGGGTGAGAACCAAAAGGTAATTCAAGGTAATCATTTATTCCGTCAAAATTAACCGCACTACCGATCACGCCCTTAACTCTTAATTCGTCACTAATATAAGGAGTTGCATGATAACTGGATCTTGAATCTCGAACCAAGGTTAGGTCGGAACCATCCATATGCCAGACAGCACGATATTTTCCCCAGACAGTTCCATCCCGACAGTATGACGGTTGACTATCATAATTAGGATTGCCCCAAATTGCCTGAATTGATGTATTTGCATCAAATTTTTCAAGCAAAACCCAAAAGGAAGATGTGCCCCCCGTATTCCATTTAATTGGTTCGTATGCCAATTCCGATCTGCCATCAGAAGTTAAAAACCTGAGATCATGACCAAAACCTGAGGCAAATTGCTCATAACTAAATCCAGGAATTGAGTTATTCAATTCAACATAAACAGGGAAATCAACCAAATCGGATGGAGAGGTGTATCCAGGGAAATCAATATTTGCTCGATAAATCCACGGTCGAAAGTCTTTAACATTAAATGTGATCGTTTTACGCAAAGAGCCAGCCTCATTTGAAGTCTCAAAAATAGATTGATAAACTCCAGTGGAGCTAGGTGTGCCCTGTAAAACAGATAAACTACTATTTAATTCAAGACCAACTGGTAAGTTGCTTGCGGTAATTTGATCGACCGAACGGTTGGTTAACAACTGGATCGTTATATTCTGATCAACAACGATAGAGTAGGGCGATGAAAGTGATAGTTCTCCACGATTCTCAAAAAGAGGCTTACTGACCTTGTAAGGGTGAGAACTTGGCATCGTATCGGTCAATCCCCACTTATGAGCCAAGTAACCCTGCACTTCATGGATGCTTTGATCAGAAAGCGCAGAATCATAAATTAAAACTTCAGCAATATCGATGTTCGCATGACTACCAATCGAACCGTTCAAACTTCTCGCCCCCAGCACCAAATCATCGTTAGGCGCAGGAGTTACCTCACCGGTATCAACTACTTGAAATTCTAGATTACCATCCACCCACTGTGCTTTCCGACCTTCCGTCTTCCGAAGAACCCATACATGAGGAGGGCCATTGATCGTAGTTCCGCCAGGCCGATCATCCCAGTCAGAAGTTCCCCTTACAGTAAAAGCCCCAAACTCAGTGTTAATACGCCGTAAAGACCAACCTGCGGAGCTTCCTTGTTTTGAAATCAAAGAACGCCATGTCCCAACATTGTGCCCTTGAGCTGCAAAGAAAACTGTACCATCCTTGCCAAAATCAAATACACTGGAATTCAGAACACGAAGATACTGTGTACTTCCATCAAACTTCAAGGTACTTAAACCATTTAAATTATTAACTTGAAGGTCTGGTCCATTTCCATTTCCGGCATTTCTAGCCGAGCCTGATTTATCTCTCCATAAATCCACTTTCCCTCCAAAAGGTTCGTTACTGGGATCGCCATCTGCGTCAATATCGGAAGCATCTAACCATAAAAGCAAATCTCCACCAGCGATAGAATCTGAACCAAAATTAAAATCACCCGTTGAAAAGGTGGACACTGATGTCCAGCTTTGGCCTGCGGCATTTTCAGCCATGATCCTGTAATAATAATTTTTCCCACTAAGCAGTCCATTTAATGGATACTCAAAAGGCCCGACGGGAAGTAGATTAAGATTGATCGCATTATCCCATCCGCTCGCGGAAGAATTAAGATCCGTTGTATTACCAGCATCCTCATCACCCCAAAAGATAGTAACGACAGGATCTGCTCCGCCAAAAATTTGGGTCTGTTCAAGATCACCTGTAAAAATCTGTTCTACTTCATTCAGATTAATCTCTCGACTGTATACACGTAAATCATCGATGCTTCCGAGAAAATAGCTGTCATTTGCCCAATTGCTTCTTCCTACATACTGGTTTGTTCGGGTTTGACTCTGGGGTACATGGCCTAAGTAAGATCCCTTCAACTCACCGTTACTATATAATTTCATCAAACCGGATTTATCGGCAGAAGCTACAATGTGCTGCCAATTATTTAATTCCCAATAATTTTGGACGATTAATGAACGATTAGAACCGCCACGACGGATACTCCATTCAGCTTGGTTGGTTGTCCAACGATTACAGAGAATAAGATTATCAACACCCGGTCCGTTACCGAAATCAAATATTCTCTGAAAATTCCCCAAGTTTTCCCGATAGACCCAAGCTGAAAAACTAGTAGCGCCTTCAATCATAAAATCTCCGACTTCTACATAAGCTTGATTACCTCCATCGAATGTCAACGCTGTCCCAAACTGCCCGCCCAAACCTTTGGTCCAGGTAGCACCTCCCAAAACTTGCCCGACCGAAGAGAAACCGGTTGAATCGTAAGCTTCATCACCTTGACCTTCATCAAACCTCCAATGTGCGATTAAATCCTTGGATACGATAGGGGTACTTAAAGAAATAACCTTAGCTTCTCCTCCATTACCCGTAACTTCTCCATGTAAAAGTGCGGAACTCTTAGTTTGATTAGTGGCTGTTTTAACAACGACCTCTGGTCGCGAGACCATACGTAACTGTCCACTGGCATCAGACCAGTCCGAATAGGAACTTCCCTTAGCTTGAACTTGGTAGTAAACAGTTTCGCCAGACTCAAATCCAGATATCCCAAAGCCACCAAAGCCAGCACCCTTTGTTCCTATGCTTTGAGAATAATCCCACAACCCTGCATTTTCTTCATGATCAAATGTTCCCCAATAAAAAATAATTTCAGGGGGCGAACCGTCATAGGAGATTAAATCATAATTAATCGTAGCATTAGTATCTGAAATTAAGGTTGCTGGTCTCGCTTCAATGATAGGAGGAACAGCCAATTCTCCAGTAGTAAAAGATCGGATAGATCCCAATCCGGCAAGTAATTCAATTTCATCAGAAGATAATTCCTCGTAAAAGAGCTGAACTCGATGCATCTCTCCAGTAAAATCCCCCCATTGTTGATCATTGGGACGACTAATGCCTAAAGCAAGCGGTGAATTAGCACTGCTTTCAAGTCGATCATTGTATTGAGTCCAAGTATTTATTTTTACACCATTTAGATAAACAGCCATTTCAGAACCATAAACCAAGGCCAAATGATACCACACATTATTGGTTATTCCTGCATCGAACCGAACGGTTTGATCCGTGGAGGCAGTACCTGAATCAATATAAATTTCGATCTCAGAACCCTGTGTACCAATTTCAAAATTATCGTTAGCACTTTCACTGGATTGAGAAACCAATACATTATCAACTCCATTACTGGAGGGCACACTTGAGTTATCCGCACCCCTCTTAAACCAAAGGGATAGAGAGAATCGGTCAATTTGGTCCATTTCGTCAATATCACCTAAATCAACATAATCATTGTCTCCATCAAAAAGAAGAACCCTTCCTTTGCTCGAAATTGTAGAACTAGCCCCCGTAATATTTCCGCTCACCGCTCCTCCCTGATCATAGGCGGTGGAACCCGTATCGTTCAATTCCCAATAATGTGCATTAGTTGCAGAAATATCATCACCATTTGAGAGACCACCGGGGTTTACCAATTTCGCTTGATAGTAGTAAGTGGTAGATGGCCCCAAATTATTTAAAAGTATCGAGGAGGAGCCTGTAGATGACACATTTAAGATATCCGTTTCAGCAGGAGCCACTAAGTTCGGATTGGTACCCCATAAAAAAGATAAATTGCTATCCATTCCTCCTAGATCAAAAACATTAGCCTGTAATCGTGCTGACCGGGACCCCACCTGAGTAGCCTTACTGGTCTGTACTTTGGGTCTCTTCGGTAAGACTTCGAGGTTGAATGTATCAGTAACTTGTCCCCATTGATTGCTCGCTGCTACGGAAATTTCAAATACACCTGCTTGTTCTGGTCTACCACTTAAAACAAGACCTGAACGCCCCACAGGTTTAGTCAATTTATATAAATGTTGATCAGGTAATACATGCTGCATCTTCCAATGGTTAGCGAGGTAGCCTTCTATTTTAATTTTTTCGGACAACTCAAGTATACGAGGAAACAGAAGGATTTCACCAGCAACCCATTCAGTATTTCCATTAATTCGATCAAACAATGCTTCGGGTCTCCAATTTCCTGAAATACTGTTTCTTACCACTTCACCATTTATTCGAACCTCATAACCATAGCGGGAAATGGTCCATCCAACTAGAGACTTTAAAGTAGATGATGCAGTGGTAGCGAGTTGAGGGTTATTATCGCTCCATCGGCGTAATCCCCATAATCCGCTTTGAATCATCCGCCATCCTTCAAAAGTAAAAAGTTCACGGTCAGGGAAAGAATATCCTGTCTCAAACCCAACAAGATAAATGGTCATCGGCATACTGGTCGCATTTGGAATACGGAGTGATTTCCCGTAATCCAGCTTGATCATTCTCTTTCCGGTCTCAGGGTCAAAAGAAACAAGAGGGGCCGAGGAAAAAGAACTTTCTGCATCACGTAAATTGAGTGAAAGATCATGTAATCTTCTCACTCGTCCAGAAGCATACGAAGTTGAAACTGAGCCACCAAAATCTCCTAAACCAGAGTTATATATAGATGATACATGTGTGGCATTTACTTCTACATCATAGATTCTAAAGTCATCTATTGATCCATTAAAATCTCCCCACTGATCGGAGAAGATTCGTCCCATGCCAAGCGAAAGAGGAGAGTCCAAAGATGAATCTAGTGGTCCGCTGTATTGAGGTTGAGATAATCTTTCTACACCGTCCACATAAACTTTTAATCCGTTGCCGTAAGATAGAACCAAATGATGCCAAGTCCCATCACTTACACCTGCACCAATTGTAGTATAACTAGTATCCTCCGTACCGCTACCTGAATCTAGGTAAATTTCTATCTCACTGCCTTCGCTTCCAATTTCTAGGTTATCGTTATCGTATGAACTGGACTGCGCCAGCATCAAGTTATCGATCTCATGATTAGTGGGAATGCCAACCATTTGGGTAAATCTTTTAAACCAAAAGGCTATTGAAAAAGAATCAGGGCGATCTAGTGCTGAAATTTTTTCAAAAACCATACCATCATTACTACCATCAAAAGAAACTGAACCTCCGCTAAAACCGTTGTCCCAAGTTGCTTGATCGATCAACTGAGCATGGTTTCCATTAGCAGAAAAATCATATGCAATCGAACCGTTTACTTCATCAAATGGTAGATAAACGATAAGATTATCTGAAAGGACTGTCTCATTTCGATCATAAGAGCGTGTTGGGTGAAATTCAATACTTCCGTTAGCATCCACATTATACCAAGCAAAGAGACCGGGTATTGTTTTTGGATCAAATCCAGACTCATTCGACAGTCCTGGGGGAAGTCCACCCACAGAATAATTCAATGACTGAGACTCTCCAAGATCTAAGTTAACGACCTCATCTCCGTAAGAAAGAATTTGAGTTGAAAGAACAGGTAGAACTGGAGAGGTTATTTTTAAAATCGTACCAGCATTTCCATTTTTAGCTCCATCATTGGCTACCTCATAATCATCAACTCCTGGATCACCGCGATATAGATGGTGAACGTCCTCACTGCCAAAGCCCTTACGATAAAGACGGACATCGTCAATGATTCCCATGAAATAGCCACCGTTACCATGATCAGGAGCGGCTCCGATATAGAGGTCAGATGAATAATCAATCATTAGTTCATTCAACACTCTTCTCTCATACCTCTGAGTTCCTGTAGCAAAACTTCCATTCACGTAAGTACGGGCATATTTACCGCTTAGACCAGAATTGGTAAACACCAGATGGTACCACTGCTTCCACTGGTTAAGCACAAAATTGTCAACCCCCTCATTCCAATTTGTACCTTCACCAAAACGATGATGTAAATAAGGACGGGTACCATGACTTGAATCGCCCTGCCAAATTGAGTGAATTCTTCCCTCCGTGCCATTGCCTCGACCGAAAAGACCAGTCCAACCCTCATTGTTTCTTTCAGGGAAATACCACATTGAAACAGTGTATTCATCAATCGCCAAAGCATTATCGTAAGAAATGGTGATCTTGTCGTCGTTCCCGTCGAAGTAAAACGCACCTCCCTTTTTACCTGCTCTTCTCACAGGTTTTCCAGAAATAATTCCATTTAGAGCTACATCCCCCTGAAGATTGAGGGCAATATTAGAAGATGTGTTATCATCAAGTGTCCAATGAGCAACTAAATCGGTAGATCGATAATTTGCGTGTACAATAGAGAGATTTCTGCCACCACTGGCATTAGTATCTCCTTCCACAATCGCTCCACTTGTTAGCAGAACAATTCGTCCACCACCACCAGCACCAGCCAAAGAACTGTCACCAGAAGCATTCCCTCCTTTTGCATCAATCCTTCCTCGATTAGTAATCGATCCGGCTTCAATCCGTACAGCCCCCCCTGAGCCACCTGCACCTGAGCCATCATAATGAGAGGTACCGAGCCCCCCATTGGCAGTTATGTATGCGTTTGCCTCAAGAATAAAAGATCCTCCGGCAATGATCGATATTGCACCACCACCGCCACCAGCATTACCACTACCCCGAATCGCATGGCCTCCACCTGATCCTCCAATGAGATCAGAAAGTGTAGAATCACCATAAGTAAGACCGGCAACACCGCCACCTAAACCGCCAGTCCCAACACCCCCAAAGCTACCACCACCCGTAGACTTGCCAATCTCATAACCTCGACCACCACCTGGACCTCCTCCATTAAGTGCAGGGTGTAAATTTGAAAACAGATCGGTGTTACGAAGACCACGCCCAGATGACCAGCCTCCCGGTCCTCCTTTGCCTGAGTAAATCCCCTGTTGTCCGGAAGAACCATCAAGAGAAAAAGAAGAAGCAATCATAACATTTCCATCCACCTTTATTTCGAGTGAATTTTCACCACGGATCTCAACATCTACATCTGCTCCAATATCCAAACTGACAAAGTGAAAACGACAAACGGTATATCCAAACCTATCTCCAGCATTTTCAATGTAAGATGAGTTCAAATCACCCTTTCCTTTTAGCCCAGAGCTGTGTAGCCAAGAACCACCAGTGTCAAAAATCAAAGTACCATCATTAACAGATAAAGCCTGAGGGCTCGTTGGAGTTTTCTTACCGATAAAAAGCGAACCAGGATAGCCAGCTGAACCATCTGCATTTCCATTCCCACCATTAACATTTACATTCCCTTTACTAATTGATCCATCAGCGATCAATGCAACCCGACCTCCACCACCTGCACCACCTGCATCCCTAAGGTATTTGGAACCAGATTCACGAAAATCCCCACCTGAAGCATCTCCTCCACGGACTTCAAGTATACCTTTATTTTGAATACTATTTGCAACGATCCGAATAGCACCACCAGCTCCTGAGCCACCCGAAAAATTAGCACCTACTGATGGATTTACAAAAACAGTACCTCCATTCATTGAAATCCGTACACCCGTTTCAACTGTAGCATTTCCGGATACGACAAATTCAATCGCTCCACCTCCAGCAGCAGCATCCCCACCATTACCAATACCACCACCTGAACCACCCATAAGAATATCAAGTCCACCACTTCCGTAGCGAATACCTGCTGGGGCGGATGCTGCACTTCCTCCTTCTCCTGCAAATGATCCTCCACCTCCAGTAATTCCGCCAGCACCTGTGGAGCCGAGACTAAATCCTTGTCCGGGTCCTTTTCCACCTCCAAAGCCTCCAAGTGCACCAAGTCCCATGCGCATACCCTTGCTAGGATCGTCCGAATAATATGCGTCGTATCCATCCGTCAATGTTCCTGCAGCCAGATGGGGTAAGAGTGGGGAAGGGGAACCAGTCAAATTTTTTGCAACAGTCAGATTACCATCAATTTCCAAAGATAGAGCGTTAATTCCTTCTAACCTGACTTCATCAAGGTTAGCTCCTATGAAAAGATTTTCATTAATTTGAAAAATTGACTTCGAAATCTTCCAGGATGAACCATTGGGTGCCAAATAACTTTTAATACTAAAATTGGCATCATAAACCTTGGTTTCTCCTTCCCCATTTTTGCGGTCCCAGAAAAAACCGGCGTTCGTACCAAGCTCATCATCGCCTGTATTGATACGAACAACTCCTTGATCAAACCTCAAAGTAGTAAATGTATCAACCTCAGACCAATCAGTAAGAGAATTGTCAGCATGAAAGCGATAATAGTAAGTTCGCCCACTATCCAAACCATCCAAATGCAAATCAAATGTCCCCTGATCAACCATGCCAATAATTTTACTTTTGTTCCAATCTCCTGCTACCTCAAGACCGTCACTCAAACCAAAATAGACAGTTACCTCATTTGAAACTCCACCTGAATCAGACAATGTACCGCGAAGGTCAACACTACGGCCAAAAGTCTCAATTACACTGCCAACGGATATCTCGGGAGTTGTAATGGAGCTTTTAATTTGAATATTGAAGTTTGTACTGGCAGAGCCCTTTGCGTTGGAAGCGGTTAAAATAAGATTAATCGTATTTAACGAATCCGTGGTACTACCCTCAAGAATTCCGGTTGCTGAATTAAGTGAGACTCCACTTGGAAGGGAACCACCAGATAAAGTGTACTCTGAGGCAAGTGGCTGACTTCGTATTTGGAAACTAAATGCTTGGCCCTGTACAATACTGAAGTTCAAGTCTTCTGAGAAAATTGGAGGTAACTGGTACTCTAAATCATAAGTTAAAAGCTCTCCGCCCATTTTTTGATTTTCAAATTCATATTTCGACCATGCAGGACCTCGATAAAGATGAGACAATCGGACTTCATCTAAGGAACCTGACATTTGGACTGTTCCATCTATGGAAGAACCAATCCGTAAATCATTCCCCGCCACAGTAGAAACAATGCCATTCAGAGATGACCCGGGCGAATCAACAAGCGTGCCATCCCAATAAATTCTTGTTGCATTAATATCTGCACTGTTACCAGGATATGATATCATCAGATGATGCCACTGATTGGAATTCAGGGTAGAATTCCCCAGTCGAACGCCTCCACTGCCAAGTAAAACTTTAGGTCCATACGCAGTCCAGGAAACCGACCAATGATTGCCAACTGCCCCCCAACTTAGAACTGGGTGACCGTCATCGACTGAACGCATCCATAGGCTTACGGTTCTTGCCTGTCCACCAAGAATTCCTTTGTAGCTATTGGTAATCAAATTACCGGCACCATTTAAGTTCATGCCGCGTCCGATTAATGAATTTTGACCCAGGGTGACTGTACCTTCAGTGGCAGCATCACGATTGGAAATAGAAGAATCCAAATTATCGGATAGGTGCCATACTCCCGTATATGAAGACCAAAGAGAAGATGAAGGTAACGATGTATTACTATCATTTCCCCAATAAGCATAGAATTTCGAGGAGGAATCAAAATCTAAGGCTTCCAACCAAACCAAAGATTCACCGGATGCATTCCATTCATCAATTTCAAATGAAAGTTCACGGTTATGATTATCAAAGAAACGTAGATCACCTCCAGTTGAAGGAGCTGCAAAATTCTCTAGATTAAATCCAGGTATGTGCGAACTTAGACGAACAAGAAATGGAAAATTCTGAAGTGATCCACCAAGCCATTTCCTTCGTAAATATGCTTCCAATTTCTGGACTTCATTTTGTGAAATCTTTCGATTAAAAAGAAGGACTTCTCCAATCTCCGCCTGCGAAAAACGATCATTCGTTTGAGCTCCTCCCAATGAAAGAAATTTGGGTTTTGCATTCGCATCAAGAATCACGCTCTCTGCACCGTTAGTTGTGACATATCCATCCCTGCGCAATTCCACCGAACCATTCGCATCAAGAGTTCCTGTAAAAATATGCCAATCAGAATCAGCAGAAGGTCCACTAATTTCGGTGGATCCTAATTTCCAGTAGCTTGACTTTTCATTCCCTAGACCAAACACCCAATCGCTTCCAACTGATGCAATAACTGCCCCATTTTTAGTCCCAGTATGACGCATGATCGCAAGAATAGAGTATTCACTGAGTAGTCCTCCGAAATCATAGGTGGAATAAAGTTGAGATAACCCGTCAAAACTTACCACTTTTAATCCATTCACATCAGGACTAACAAAAACCCTCGGCGTACCTCGAGCTTCACTTAACCCGCGATCATTACCAGAGGAATCTGCCCACGAAGTAAGGATACTGCCATTTAAATCAGATAGAAGATTTGCATCCAAGTGGAGGCTTAATCCTGGGAAATCGGATGGAACTTCACCCAAGGATGAAAAATTGGGACTCAATTCAAGTTTTGAAGAAAAAGATAATGGATCGATTATTTTAAGTAGGTGATTTTGTACTGTTGAAGATGCAGGGTTGCTTGCAGTTATTGTTACAGTAAAATCTCCACCTATTTGAGGTAAACCATAGATAATCTGTGAACTCGCATTAAATTCTAATCCAGTCGGCAATGAGGAAACTGAAACCGTAGACGAACCCTCTGAAATCACTGCAAAACTGGAATAATCTCCGGTAGACCAAAATGAGACTGAAGAGGAAGAAATTACTGGAAGTTGCGGATCATAAACAAAGGTGGAATTAGCATCTTCAAAGGAATCAGTGATACCTGTTGTCTTTATTCCGCCACCATTAATCTGAATGAATAAACTAGCAGTCGAACTATTATCATCAGGAATTAATTTAAATTGGTAATGACCAATAGAATTAGGCACTTTCACAAGGCCTGCAGGTGAGGAGTTGGTGGTTGTTATGTCATTTAATTCAAAAGCATCTGAACCTGAAGGTACTACCTCGACTGGTATACCATCATCCAAAAAATGGACATTTATAGTTTTAGGTAATTCAAATTCAGGACTTGGCGTAATTTGAATAGTTTTACGATTAAAATCTCCCAGACCTGAACCATAAAGTTTAGTGACTTCATCATTTTTCAATGCAGTACCATAAATTCTGAAATCGTCAATCTTACCGGAAGTTGCCATCGCTTGGTAATCATCCGTGGGTCCTAAACGAAAGCCATCCGTAAGAGGGAAGGGGAGATTCCCTGCAAATGATGAAACTGAATCTAATTTTCCGTTTATAAAAAACAGTACTTTCTTCGTAGATAAATCGTAAGTAAGAACCAAATGAGACCATTTATTTAATTCAAAATAGCCATGTGCCCAAAATTCATTAATATTTGTTCCTGGTAATGATGTCTGATCCAAGCCTAACATGGTAAGAAGTGGCCGTTGCTTCCGTAAACTTATGGATGCAGGAATAGGTAAGCCATTTGTATTGAATAAATGAAAATCTTCGGTCTCAGGATAAATCCATGCAGAAAGACTTACAGCATTACTAGGTAAAGACGGAATAAATGAAGATACTGACTTACTGAATGTTCCATCAAGTGATATCCCGCTACCAAATTTAGCTGCCCCATAATTTGGAGTTCCTGTTCCATGGTTCAACTGACTCGTAGTATCTAGAACTCCAAGTACCCCCCATTTCTTTTTCAAATAAATTTCGATTCTAGAAACATCGTTTGCGGACAGAACGGAACTGAAAGCAATAATCTCAGCAATATCGATTGAAGATGAGTAATTAGAACCATCTGTTATCGTGCCGATTCTATAGTCACTATGAGGACCAGGATTAGTATCATCTACCTGAAGGCGAAGAATCATAAACTGATTTATCGGAGATAAATCAAAAGGAGCAGATAACAAAGAGCCATTTTTAGAAACTACGGCGGGATATCTGTTTCCATGAAAATAAGTTCTGCCGTTTTCAAAAAGATAATTCGACTGCCTGGATGAAGGATAAGTGGATGTATGTCCAAGCACACCGCCATAGAAATCGAAACTACTGCCCACACTTCGAAAGACATAAAAGTGCTCTTTTGCAAAAAAAGGTGCTCCTCCTATTGCGAGTGCATCATTGCCTCCAGTTCTACGAATTTCAACAGCAGGTAATCCCGCGGGACCACCACTTGTATTGAAGATTGGTTGCCCAATGCTAATACTTGCATCCCTATTATTACCGCTTTTATCCTGCCATAAAGATATCGTATTATTTACATCATGAGTAACCGAAGATGTATCATTCGCATCAAACCAAACTTCTAAATTCGAAATATCAGTGGGTGCAGAAACTCCTCCACCTAAAGCACTCGAATTAAACTCCCACCATAGTAATAAATCAGATTCCTTTACACGGTGAGGACGAAATTCAATAAACTTAGCAATCTCAGAGTTTTGAACTCCTTGCAAATCAGTAATTGAATTTTCAGCCAGACCAACAGTTAGAGTCGAAGGAGTAAAATTATTTGGAGAAAGAACAAGATTATAAATTGTACCAGCTGAATTTGGCTCTTCGGAAATAGATGTCAAAGTTAGACCAGTGAGCTCGATATCCTGACTCGCGTTAAAATCATTGACCGGTTGGTTGAGAACCATTTTTCCTGAAATTTGATTACTCCATGCAATAGAATCGAATTCAAATCTCGCGTTTGGTCCCAAATCTCCCATTCCATTACCCCAAAGTTTAGCAACCTCGGAAACAGAAAGTGGTCGTCCCCAAATACGAACATCATCGATCAAACCGTCGAAACTACGGTTCCCAAAGTGACTACCCAAACGAATTAAATTGGAATTACTATCCAATCCCAAAGAGTCCGTTGTAATCGAACCTCCATTCAAATGTAGAGTAGTTTTGGATGAAACAGGGTCAAAGACTGATACACAATGGTACCAGTTATTAGAATATATTGTAAGCGGGGATTGATATCTTGTTGTACCTGTCCACGCAGAAAAGGAACCCATGCGAATTGTCATACTCCAATCCCACCCGCCATTATCTGTCCCAAAAATCACTCTTTCATTATCAGTACCTCCATCTACCTGACGGGGATATATCCAAGCAGATAAGCTCATTCCATCATTTCCAGACTGATCTATTTTGAAAGGTAGGTCCACATACTCCCCGTTTACATCCAATGCATTACCAAACTTTCCTACAGTAACTCTTGGAGGATCGGCATCGACACTGTAAAATGTACCGTCCCGCATGCGTCCAGAGCGATCAAATACTTTGGTACCGTTAAAATCATCCAAAGGATACCATGCTATTAGATCATCCTCAACTGAGGTGATAATTCTACGCCTGAACTCAAAAGCAGTGGAAACACTTTGATTCCCATCTTTTTCCACTGCACCATGAGGAATAGACACCCGGACTAACTCCGGGTAGGTTGTAAGATTTAGATCGAAAGTATAATTTACGGAATCGTAATTCAGGAGAGTTGCATTAGAAGCATTGATTTCGGCTTGCAATAGTCCATTGACTGAAACCGTTTGGTTATTTTCGATAAATGAAACAGCGTGTGGAGAAGGAACGAGGAAAAAAGGATCTGCCCCGCTAATCAAGGGACTTACTCCTAAATCTCCGGCACCACTTGACCATAAAAGATCGATCTCGGATTCAGTCAAACCACGATTATAGATCCGAAAATCATCATAAACCGCTTTTGCATCCCATCCTCCTCCAGGAGTTGTCCATCGGTTTAAATACACGTTATGATCATTACCATCTCCCCATAACAAGTAACCACTGTAAGCTAATTCTGATAAAAGAACCCCATCGATATACAAACGAATGTAAGATTCATCATAAGAAATAACATACTGTGCCCATTTTCCACTGGGTAATCGGGCTTTAGTCTCTCCCCATCCGCTACCAGTTCGGACCAGACCACTTATTGTGTTATCGTCGCCATATTGGAGGGAAAACTGACCATTTCTGACAAGCACACCCTTTTCATCATCTAGAACCTTTGCCCATAGGGATAGGGTAAATGAATGAGTGAGTGAAAGTAACTCTCCGTCAAGAGATAAGTATTCTCCACGATCAAGCATCAAACTGGATCCAAACTTACCTGGGACAATTGTTCCCGAAGAGACCTGACCAGTGACTCCTCTTCCAGATAAATCATCTACACCCAGTGATCCACTCAACTCGTCAAAAGTATACCATAAAATTAGATCATCTGTTGCAGTCAAAGAATTTGACTGAGTGAAAGTTTGTGAAATAGATTGAGATTGAGCGGTTCCTGCAGATTGGACTCCGGCAGGTAAACTTAGGTCGATAATACTTGGATAAGAACTCGCAGTTAAATTAAAATCATATCCGGTACCATTTAGGACAAGACTATCAACAGTACCTCCACTGACCACAAAATCATTTGAGGTAAGACCGGAAACATTTTGTGGCACTCCAAACTTTAAAAATTCAACCCGGCCATTCATTGAAGTCGCGGAATTTTGAGAATCCAGGGTAATCAATGGGGTTAGTCCCAAATCACCATTTCCGTTTCCATATAAAATTGAAATATCTGCGGAATTGAAAGAACGATTGTAAATTCGAACTTCATCTAAAGAACCTTCAAAATCCATATTCCCACTACCTGTCCAAGCACCTACTCGAACATCGTTACCTTCAATCTTTACAATATTATCTGACCCAATGGAATCAGCCACGAGAATACCGTTATGATAGATTTTTCTTCCCTGCCCAGACATAACTGCAGCGACATGCTGCCAACGGTCCTGAATAGCTAGGCTATCAGGTCCATCCAGACGATTTAAACCGATGCTTGATTGGCCTATATTAAAAGTAAATGTACGATTAGCTGTAGTTGCTCCATTCACATTATACCATACCAACACAGTATCTGCATTGTTTCCGTTAGCACCAAATATTGCTGCATCCTGAACATTACTATCCAACCCTAAATTGGTCGGATAAACCCAAGCTGAAATAGTAAAGTTACCCTCATTGTGAACCCCGGCAAACCTTGGAATATCCATGTAATCCCCATTTCCATCCATGGTCAAAGCTTTCCCAAATTTACCAACTGTCAGTCCTGCATTCCCGACGAGGTAACCATCGTTGACCGCAAAACCTAAATCACGAATTCGCGACCCATTCGCATCATCAAAAGCCCAACGGCTTAACAGGTGAGATTCATCATAAACTAATTCATGAAGAAATAGTTCTTCCCTGAAAGCTTCATTGGGTTTACCATCATTATCCGTCGTTACATTTGCATCAAGAGAAAGCGTATTCCCAACATAAGACCCATTGAAGTCCAGACTTAATGTGTAATTACCATCAGCGTTCGGACTCATTCCAACTACACCTTCCTGTAAATTCCAATCAGAAGCGGTAAATCCATTGAGTGCCACAACGCTTCCATCCTTACCGATTAAGGATCCTATCGAGCGTGGGTCTAAATCAGGCGTCGCGTTTTGTTCAAGAAGAACGGAGGGAAATTGATCTCCAAAACCACCGCCATAAATAGTAGCAATCTCGGTAAAACTTAAAGACGAACCGTAAATTCTAATATCATCTAAATACTCAGCAAATACTTCATTACTGCTTGAATTGCCTATAAATTTAACAACACTTTGCTCACGCCGGTCAGCTTCGCCCACAAATTGACCGTCGATGAAAAAACTTGTTCTTCCGCCTGAAGCTAAAGCCGCAAAATGATGCCATCCTGCAAAGTTAAGTGGATTAATTTCATAACCAGTAGAGCGGTATCGATTATTTCCGTTAGCATCATCACCATCAAAAAAACAAAGCATTCGGTCGCTACCACGAATTACCAAGAAGCGATCATAGTCTCTGCTGCTTTGAGTATAATGACCACGAAATAGTGTCGACCTTGAATTAGCCAATGGGGGCAGGAGATTTTTAGCCCAGACTGAAAAAGTCCAATCATTTCCTAAATTCACCGTCTGCCCATCTTTAATTGTCATACGACTACTAGAACGGGTACGATCAAACTTCACGCCTTGACTAAACTTCCCATAATGGCTAACAACTGCTCCATCGTAAAGATCTGCCACACGATTATTACCAGTTTTCCCAGAAACAGTTCCCCCTCCAACTACATCATCATCGAAAGGCCACCAAGCAAGTAAATCTTGCCCACGCGTCACGGCACGATACATTAATTGAGTGGAAACAGAGGCAGCATCATTTCCTTCGCCGTAGCGATCCGAAACATTATTTAAAGCTAATTGAATTTGTGAAACCGAATTTTCTTGGTTTAGGGAAAAATTAAAACGGTAGGTGCCATTCCCCTCATACTGCAAAGGACTTTGTTCAATAGATCCGTCAGTTATCGATAAATCAGTTACATCAAAGTTATCCATCGCGGTGGGCAAACCATTACGCTCAAAACGAATGCGACCAACCACGGGAGTGCCATCCACGACTTGAGGAATATCAAAAGTAGGTACAACTCTCATATCACCGAAACCATTTCCATAAATCTGAGAAATTTCTGTTAAGTTAAGGTTATCATCATACACCCTAAAATCATCAATCAATCCTAAGAAAGTTTTAGCTATATTGGATTCATCTGTCCAACGGCCAAACTGCAACGGAAAAGTGTTACCAGTATCAATATCATCCCTAATCCAGTTACTACGACTAGTACCGTTCACATAAACCTGTACATTGGTTCCCGTGTAGATGTGGGCAATGTGCATCCATTTGTCACGCATACCCTCCGATACCCATGCAGCCGGGTCCCAACACCAGTGCTGACTGCGAAACTGACGATAATTCCCGTTCCAAAACCCTCGAATACCCCACATTCTATGAGTACTATTAGGACAACTACGATGACCTATTCCATAAGGCCCCCGGTTCCCGTCATTACCATCTTGTGCATATATCCAAAAGGCAACGGTACGCGGATTATTTCCTCCGATTCCCAGGCTTGAAGCAAGTGCGTTGGTCGAAACCCAGGCATTCTTAGGAAAACGCAAAGCACTCCCAAACTTTGCATTAACTGTTTCAAATGTGACATTTGAAACGCCGCCATCACCGCTTACAAAATCACCAACATATCCACTTACATAATCCGTAACGGTAGTCCCATTGTTTTCATCAAAAGTCCACCATGCCGTCAGATTCTCAACCCGAGTCAATGGCCTTGCAAATCCTACTACAAAAGAAACAGGTTTACTTTCCTCTCCATGTTCATCAACAGCAACACCTCTCAGCAACTCAACAGTTATTTTACCGGGATCGACCGATGAATTAAAATCGATTGAGTAATTGGTATCGCTTCCACTGTGAGTAACTAACTCTCCATTTACTACATTGATACGAGATGAGTTAAAGTCTGTGATTGGAAAAACCATCCCATATTTTCGAAAAGTCAAGTTTGCCGTAATTGGATTATCGTGAGTATTTGATGGATGTTGAATCTCTACGGATAAACCTAAGTCTCCTTGGCCCTTATTGTAAGTTTCTCTTGCCAATTCAGTTGCACGAATTGAAGTATAAAACCTCATGTCATCCAGTACACCGATGAAGCGTCCATTTGTTGGGGCAGTTTTAGACGCTGCACCCAACAACCAACTGTTTGAATCTTTTATTTCAAGAGATCCGCCAAGTTCCGGCGAGTAACCGGATAAAACTCCATCAAGATAAACACTAAGCTCATAATTATCAGTCGCATTCTCGTCGTAGGATACAAGCAAATGATGCCATTTTCCAGTGGTTACCCCAGAACCCAAAGAGACTCGTTGACTTCGAACAGCAGTCGCCATAAAGACTTCCACGCTTCCCCCTCTAGTCCCAATCTCTAAAGTTGACCCATTTACATCACCCAAGCTCAACATCACATTAGAAATTTGCTCAGTGGACCAAGAAAAACCTTCCTCTTTTCTTTTAAACCAGAAAGATAACTGGAAGCGACCATCGTTAAAGGTGGGCGATAATTGACCAAGATCTATCATCTGGCTCGGTTTAACGAACTGGACACCAGTATTTTCTTTTGCATCCGCAGACCATTTTACTCCACCAAGTAATTGACCATCATTCGAACCAATACTATCAGATGCCACCGTGCCTAATGCCTCATCGAACCACCACCAATTAGTTATCTCATTTTTAGCCAAAACATTTGGTACAATTCCAATTGTGCGGTTTACGGCTAGTGTGCCCTCACTATTAAATAAACCTGCATTTTCAGGTATACTCAGTTGGACATCCAAAGCGTTTGCATCTGGAACAATTTGAAAGGTAAAGGTTTGATTTCCATCATTCGAAGTGAATGAACCCGGCACTAAGGAGCCTCCAGTAATACTAGAATTAATCTCATTTTCTTCCAGACCGGAAACAATCACATCATTACCGACCTTACTAAAACTCAAAGTCATTGAAATTGGATTATCTTGAGTAATTTGAGGAGCATCTAAATCGCCCACCACGCCCATATCTCCAGCACCTCCATTGAAGATCAAGGAAATAGATTCATCTGTTAGGGCAGAGGAATAAATTCGGGCATCATCAATCGATCCGTTGAAATCATTCAGTCCAGGGATACCTCCTATATACCAGTCCCCTAGATTGAAATCCCCGTAAGTTCCGAGAGTATATTCATCCGAAGCAACCAACTTGCCATTCAGAAAATGTCTAATCTCACCATCAAGACGGTTTACAACCAAAGCTAGATGATTCCATTGACCTTCCTTCATTTGATCGGAACCGACTGCCAAATTTTCTCCTTCCGGGGTGGAGTGATAAGCCGTGCTTACACCTCCCGTCCCTGCTGAAATCCCAGGATTGGTCTTGTTGCCCACTCTCATCAACAGGGGGGACTTGTACCCTAGAAAAACCGTCCCCACCCGGTTCCGCGGTCCATGACCGCCCAAATTATCGACCACCAGTTCATCCATATTATAAGCATTTGTACGGCTAAAATCGCCATCCAAATCCAAATCAATCCAAAGAGCACTCCCATCATCACTGCGGGTGCCAAAAGTATTTTCCCCTGAACGCAAAAAGGTATCATTTCCTATCCGCAGCTTGCCGTACCAAAGACCACCCAATGTATCTGTACCTGTTAACCCTCCAGATTTCTGATCAATTCCAGAGCCAGTAAACTCAATTTGCCCAATAAAATTACGGTCTTCAAAAACAAAATTCTGATCCACCATAAACCCTGTTCCATGGTGATAAAGTAAAGAAGAACCTATTTCGTATGGCCATTGAACAGTAGACTCACCACTGCATACCTGATTGGTGGATCTACCAAAGCCACCGTTGCGAGTGCTTGACCATACACCGCCTTCTAATCGGTTATTGGTACCTGTGGTGTTAGCCTCAGCAAGAAATTGATCGTCGATCCAAACCCTAACCCGACCTGGATAACTAAATCCGTCACCAATTCGTATTTCCCACCTTAGATTGTGAAGATTACCATCTGTAAACCCCATAGTCTCTAATTGTGAGTGAGAGATATCGACCAGAGCCATACTTGAAGTAGAGGGAGTGCCGGCTCCACCATTTGGATTGGGCTCTCCATCTCCAGCACGACATCGGAGGAATCCATCTCGATAGCCTACGAACCCACCAGTATCTTGACCGCCATGCTCCCACAAAATGTAGCTATCGGAATGTGCCTGCTTGGGAAATGCAATAAGAACCGAGAAATTCGCATCTATATTTCGAGTAATAATGGAATTATTTGTTGGAATTGTAGTGTCGAAACGAAATCCACGGCCATCCATACCGGGATCATACTGATTGGGATTACCAGTGGTGTCGTCTAATTTATTGTCTCCAAAAGAACCGTCAAAAATCTTTTCACTTAATCCATTAGGGAAAACCGAAGATTGATCTGAATCGTTTGGGTTAATCGTGAACATGGAGTTATATTCAGTTTCATCCACCCGGCCAGGAGCTAGTTTTGCCTGCATATACTCACCACCATTGCCTTCATACCATCCTGTAGCAAACTTGTAGTCCATCACAGGAGATAGTTTTGTAGGTTTCGCCCATATTGAAAGAGTGTAACTATCCTCTCCTAAATCAACAGATAAGCCTGACGCTTCTCTAACAAGTTGCTGCATTTCAAAATCTGAAAATCCTGCAGAATAAAGACGGACATCATCAATAGTGCCAACATATCTTTCGCCGTTATCCCACCTTTTACCGATACGAAAAGAGAAGTTCGAACCAGTACTAATATTGGTTGGGTTTCCCCATTGCCCGTACGAACCAACATCATGCCCATCCACATACATTCTCACTGAATCTCTGTGGTTAGCTCCATCCGGATGAACAACCGCAACATGATGCCACAATCCATCAATTATATTCTTCACATAGGAACGGCGTACAGCATTACGAAAATGCATTTGAATTTGATTACGGTACATTCGAAACCACCATCTTTGCCCATTCACTTCATGGCCCCAGTAGGCTAATGTTCTCCAATTCTTGTCAGTTGTCTTAATCCACATCGATAAGGTTCTTGCACCTGTTCCTGTTATCCCTCGGTAAAGAGGATTTGATGCTTCTAAATGATCATTCCCAGTAAAGGTAAATGCCTGGCCATATCGTCCATCCTGCCAAGGGTTAGCTTCATCAACCGTAGGGGTAGCATTCCTGCCATTACCAGACATATCGGAATAATTACCATCAAGTGGCCACCATAATTCTAAATCATCATAGCGATATATATTCAGGGGGGATGCATGTAATGCAAAAATTTTAGCTGCATCTCCATCACCATCCAAATGCAAGGAATGAGTGCCTAGAGCAGATGAGTTGTTATCCAGACTTGCATCACCGACCAAAAGAGCAGTCGATCCAGCTCCAGAATTATCGGGGACCGAACTACCATTTGAATCGTCAAATGTCCACCACCCGACTAAATCTTCAGATTTGGTTACCAAATCTGAATATACGATAACTGCAGAACCATATGAATTACTGATATTATTATCATCTCGGCAAGCTCCAGCTGGTAGCTCAAGGATTAATCGTTGCGGTTTTACGGTGGCATTTAAATCAAAAGTGTAAGTCAAACCCACTGGCTGGAGATTTCCAACACTTCCTCCAATTACCTTAAAGTCAGCAAGATCTAATCCAGTCGAAGACACAGGAATCTGGTCGCTATTCTCGAAACTTAAAGTGACCGTTATTGGCATAGTTGAAGTAGCCCGATCAACCGTAAATGTAGGGGTTGCACCAAAATCACCTGCACCTTCACCATAGGACTGAAGGACATCCCTAGGATGAAGAGCTGAATCGTAAAGCCTGAGATCATCGATCCAACCTTTAAACAAATTACTTCCATCAGATGTTCCTCCAACACCTAATTCTCCATCATTACTGTCGATGGGCCAAGTTAGAGATGAAGTTGCAACCCATTCACCATCAAGAAAGGAATTAAATGCACTTCCATCAAATGTGAATACCAGTTGATGCCACTCATCGAGACTGAAAGGAATAACCCCATTATCGTAATAAGTTCCGAAAGAACGGACAATTGTTTTGAGGCTTTTTCCGTCAGGTTCAATCTGGGTGAAATATGAAGAATATCCATCCTCTTTTTTTGAGATTAATTGACTGTAGGAATCAGGTTGTCCATTCGTTTTAAACCACATCAGATAACTGAACACCCCAGTTGCTTTTATTTTGTCGTGTGCGAGAGCACGCGCGTAAGCGTCACCTTCCATCAAACTGAGGCTGTATTTGGAGATCGCGGTATTATTACTTTCCATACCCCACTCAGCATTTGCACTGAGGAGCAAATCAATGCCACCACCAGTGGTGTCAGAAGAAACACTCCCATTGCCTTCATCGAAAGTCCACCGAACGATAAGATCATCTTCACGAACTACACCATACAGCTGTTTAGCAACAAGCCACAGAGAGCAACTCGTCAGTAGAATAAACAGACTTTTAGACATGTATTTAATATAGCTTAGGGAAAGGTAATATTCAACCTCCACAAGAAGAAATCTTCAAGGATAAATAATATAAATTTTTACCAATCGAGAAATATCTAAATAAAAGCTAATGCAATCGAATGAGTGCAATAAATTAAACAAATAGTACACGCTGGTTTAGCTAAATCTGATAATTGATATGCACTGAAAATTGTAATCGATTGATATAAGTTAATAATCTTATTTCGACTTCAAGCGAACGCGGATGTACTGCTGCCCATTTGTAGGTCGATTGGCTGTAGTTCGGTAAGTTACTTTTTCCATACCTCCACCAATATCTACCGTAGTATCAATTTCTACTGCAGAGGTACTCCATGTCCGCAGGTCAGAACTCGTTTCAACTATGTATTCAATGCGGTCGTCACCAGCATTAAAAGTATCATTATATCTAGTAAAACTTATATAATTCCTTCGATCTCCAGGTTTGCTGATTTTCTTGGGTCTAACCGACCGTGTATCATTCTCAAGGGAGTCACCACCAAAAGCTCGCTCCTCGAGATTTGATAGACCATCTCCATCGGAATCATATCGATCGCTATCAAAGAGATAATCAACTCTTTCTTGCGATAAATTCGGGAATTTAGCAGTGAATCTTTGCTTTTTCAGATCAAAACGAAAATCACTCTTGCGCTCTTCAAAATAAGCACTCTTACCTGGTTTCTTGATCGTAAAAACTCGGGTGATATCTGCAGCAGCATGATAATCGTTACTTCCTGATTGGGACGCAGTTACAGTAACCGAGAGTTCCTCAGCACCTCCAAATCCGGTAAAAGAACCTCCTTTTCCTGCGAAAACTAGCAATGCTTTATTTCCTGAACCAATGACTTGAGCAACATTACGTGAATCACCTGAGACGGCGAAGCTAACACCTAATCCAGAAGTAGCCTTAAAGATATAACCAATATGAACTGGGCGTGGAGACAATGGTATAGGTCTAAATCCGCCTTTCCCATTTTTCTCATTTGTTAGTTCAATTTTTTGCCCTGTCTTGCTGCCATCAATGATAAATGATGTCTGCTTGGTCGTCGTCATATAGTAGTTGCTATTAATGATAGCAGTAATTGTTACATTGGCAGTTGAGCTACCCACATCACTACAAATTATTCTTTTACCTACTACACTGGCAGGTCCAACCACACTAAAAGCAGGCACAGGTGCCTGTGCCCCAGATAGAACTTTATCATTGATCGTGTCCTTAACTGTGGCGACTACATCGAATTGCTGGTTATTCCCCATCCTTGCAATAGGGTCGAACGAAAGAGTAACCGGTCTTTTAACCCTAAAACTCCGAGCAATCGGTGCGGCTCCTGCCACTGTTGAATTACCATCCTGCCTTGCTTCGATTGTGACTAGCCCTATAGCAGAGAAGGTAACTTGATTACCGGAGATTGAGGTAAAACTCGCACCACTGATTGCCGTAAAGCTAACAGGTAAGCCACGGGAACTTGACGCATTTAATTCAAGAGTAGTGTTAATAGCAGTCTCGGGAATCTCTTCAAAAGTCAGTCCCTGAGGCCATTTATCAATGATTTTCATATTAAAAACCTTTGAAGACGCTGCCGCAAAGTGACTATCTCCAGGCTGACTTACCGTAATAGCCACATTTCCTGAAGCAACCGGATCAAGCAACCCATCCGCAGTTACAGCAATAACACTGCTATTGCTTGAAGAATATACCAAGTCGAGTCCAGAAGTTGCATGCGAACCCTCCAAAACAAATGGATTATCATACACAGACATGGCAGGCACATTATCATTCGGATCCAGTGGAATATTAGTTGTAACCAAGTTAATTTGTTGAGCCCCACCAAACCTTGGACGAGTTGATTTAAATGGATGATTGACAGGCAAGTTGGCGGATGCTCCCCATTTGTAAGCGAGATAACCTTCAATCCGGCGAATCGCAAAATCATTCAGCTTTTTTGCAAAAACCATCACCTCATACATTTCACCGTTAAACAAACTATTACCTCCTGCTCCATTTATTCCACGTGCAAGGCTCATATTCGAATCGGTTGCTAAGAGTTGGGGAGCACTGGCTCCATTTGTCGCTACCATACTTAACTCTTCACCATCTTTATAAAACTCACCTTTTCCCTTCGTCGCGTTAAGTTCTCTACGATAAACTCCGATGTGAGGCGATGAAGTAAAATTAGTAAAAGGTGAAAGGTTCCCATTGTTATACTCGAAGGAACCACTCTCTCCAAAACCTATAATTTTATCTGCTAAGCCGGTAGTAGAACCAAATTGTATGATTCTTCCACCAGCAGTATCAGATTTAGCGGCAACAATTACAGTCATTGCGGGGTTGCCAACGAGGGACGAAGGAAGTCCTCCTGTCATTTCAGCTCCAGAATTACCAAGTGTGCCGCCAAATAGCATCCTATTCTTACCTCCGGATTGGTTATAGACGGGCTGTTTACTTGATAACGATTGAAAAAGAGAGTTATTACTACCTGAGCGGTCAGCCCAAACTCCAACTTGAATTTTCCCGCCTACAGTCGTAAAATCTGACGCGGTCTCGGATAATCCATCCCCGTTAATATCATTTGCATCCAGCCACAAGGTCATACCTGGTATTGAATCATTGTATGGGCTATATTCTGTTACAGAAACGGTGAATGTACGGGAGCTAGCCGCATTGAATCCTTCATTACCTGTCTGAGCTACTGTAATTGTTGAAGATCCACCCCCTGCCACCTTCAACTTTTTACCACCACCGACAACAAGAATAGCTTGCGAATTACTACTAGTATAACTGATTGGTAGTCCGGAAGGAGAATTGGTTCCGGTTTTTACTGCATGTAAATGACCACCGAAAACGAAATCACCCGAGTCCTTATTAAAGTTTGGAAGGGTCAAAGATCCTCCTGTAGTTCGGATTTGCTGCCCACCCTTGGTCACAGTCACATTTTTATCAAGGGTCGCTGCCTGCCATTCTGCATTTCCTGCTTGAGATGCACTGACAACAGTGGTACCCGAACCGACGAGTTCCAGGTAATTTGAATTTACTACTTTTACTATTGTGTCATCAGAAGAGGAGTAAGTGATAGCCAACCCGGAAGTTGCTGAAGCGGTTAGTTGTGTATTTGAACCACCAAAACTCAAACTTGCGAGATTTTGTGTCCAAGTAATTGTTTGTGGATCCAAGGAATCATCCTGTACAGTCAGCGTTTGACTAACCGCATTTGCAGATGCAAAGGTTGAATTACCTGTCTGCGTGGCAGAAATAGATGTCGAACCACCTTCCTTCAAGGTAACAATATTACCGGAAATCGTAGCAATGCTTGTATCTGCGATGGTAAATGCTGGGGTCAACCCAGAGGATGCACTTGCAGATAATACGAAAGTACCTTGACTCAATAATTTACCCGAAATTGGATTAAAAGTTATTGTTTGTGGAACTTTCGTGATCGTTAGGTCACGTTGCACAAAGGATGCTGGGTTGTAGCTTTGATTACCATCCTGACTGGCGGTGATGGTGACAACGCCCTGTCCATGAATACTTACAGTGTTTCCGCTAATGCTAGCCACAGCTGCATTGGATGTAGTGTAAGTAATTGGCAAACCGGTGGTTGCATTATTATCAACTCTCTTAGAAACCGCAGTCAGATTAAAATTTGCAGATAACGCATTTTTAGTCGGCAGAGCAGAAAACACGATATGTTGATCCGACCGTGGTGTCTCCGTAATCGTAAGTGTCTGAGTAAAACTGGCAGGAAACCAGTTCGAATTTCCAGCTTGGCGAGCAGTAATACCAACCTTTCCTGGAGTAGATCCATTGACTATCGATACAGTATTTCCAGAAATGGTCGCACGATTGGTATCATTACTATCAAAAGTCACCGGTAATCCAGAACTTGATTCTGCAATAACCAAAAAGGCAGCACTGATTGGAGTCTTGTCCGAGATAGGTTGAAATGCGACCTCTTGAGCACCTCCGAAAGTAGGTAGTGCTACCGAGTACTTATGAGTGGAAGGGAGCTGTCCTTCCAATCCCCATTTATGGGCAAGATAACCTTCGATTTTTTCTCGTGCAAGTCCGGGGAGTAAGCGGTCGTATGCGACAGTCTCAGCTATATCTCCTTTGAAGTTTCCGCCAAGCGTATCCAACGCGGCAAGAGTTTGTGAGTCTGTACCTTCTCCCATGTTGGTTCCATTTACATAAAGGGCATAAGCTCCACCCGCTGCCTGAAAAGTAAGCACAGCAAAAGAACTTGAGCTTACACCTGAATCGATAAGACCCACACCCTGTCTTTTCAGACCCCACTTACCGGCTGAAGAAGAAGTTACCAAATCACCACCAAACGGTTTTGTCTCCAAAGATTGGGAAGAATCCTGCTTCATGACCGCAAATACCATTTTCGTAGTGCCAGAAGCATTAAAGCCAAGGGTATCTGGTCCATCAAAGCGTACCGTACCTTTACCATTCAGACCATTGGGAACATAAGTAAAGAATTTACTACTGTCCGACTGTACCGCATTTCGGTTGTTGGAGGACAAATCATTCCACTGAAAGCCTCCGCTTACCCCTGTGTCAGTGACCACATCAGGAGAAGTGTCTGCATTTACATTATACCCGTCAAACCACCACTGCATACCGGCAATAGATTGCTGGAACAAGTTATAATAGTTAATCGTTAGGGTTTGAGTAACCGCGGGAGAAGGGTTGTAGATTGAACTACCTGCCTGATTCGCTGTAATAATTACAGTACCCGCTTTTCGGACTCGGACTTTTTGGGTTCCAGGATCTGGAAGAAAGTCCCCGTCATTATCTACGCCCACGATTTCCGCGATGCTAGTATCTGAACTGGAATAACTGATTGGCAAAGCAGAACTGGCAACAGCACCTGGATCAAAATCAAAATCACCAACGGATTTTGGAGGAAAAGGATTAAAAGTGATGGTCTGATCCTGCTTGGAAACGGTAATCGTTTTAGTCAGGGGAAGGGCAGGGGCGTAAGAATTGCTACCAGGTTGGTTTGCGACGATATCCGTACTGCCAGTCCCCACAATTCTAATCTTATTAAAGTCACCGTATCCTCCGCTGTAAATAGCCGTAACTTCTAGATCATCACCAGACTGTTTAAAATCACCGGAATAAATTCGTACATCGTCAAGTAATCCATTGAAGAACGAAGTACCGACCTTACCTAGGGTGACATTTGCAGCCGTAGATGTTACTACATTATTAGTACCACTCGAGATGGAACCCGTATCATTCGATCCGTCCACATAAATCTTGGTCTGATTAACTTTCCCTGCATTTGGCAAGGTTACCACTACCTGATGCCAAGCATTATTAGCCAAATTGGTGTTACCCAAAACACTTCCGTTTCCATAGTTCAGTTTCAGTTTACCATTGGCCTCCAAAGTTAAGGCAAAACTTCCTGCCCCTGAAGCAGCACCCGAATACATGATACCGCGACCTGCTGTGGCTGTTTTAAGCCAAAATGAATAAGTCCGCTTATTCCCACCAGTAATACCTTTATAACCAAAGGCTGATGCATAGTCATTACTTCCATCAAAGGATAAACCTTTACCAAACTTTCCTATCGTCCGAGTAGGCCCGATAAGCTGGAAATTATACGGTCCACCATCATGACCAGCGGTTTCGCTAGCCTGAGAGGAACTGTTACCATCAAGCCTCCACCATGCTTGCAGGTTGATGGCTCGTGTGACCAAAAGTTTGGCAATGCTTTCATCCGCTATATCAAAGGTAACCGCAAGATTTGAAGTCGCCGAAGCATTCAGCTCAATATTATCACCAAACGAAACAGAGCTTAGATCCTGAGTCCAGGAAATCGTCTGCTCAGTACGGGCGTCCACAATAAAGATACCATTCACATAGTTAAAGTTATAGTTGGCCGCTGCTGCACCACTAGGAACAATCGAGAATGTACCAGCTGTGCTCGAATTATTTGGAATTGTTGCACCAGAGCCATCCTTGGGTGTGAGAGTAGGGGCAGTGGAAAATACATTCGTGCCTTCTCCATTCACGAATCCAGTGGCGGTGTAGGTGAAAGCTGGATTCGCCGTATTAACCAATCGGCTCTTGTCAACAGCCGTTATAGTTATCACCGGTTTATCCACTACCAATGGACGGGAGATCACATTGGACTGGGCAACATTGACATCGCCAATCGCGACCGCGACAATATTTGCCTGACCCGCCTTGAGGAAGGACAATTGATTTCCTGTACGGACAAGGGTGAAATCTCCATTCCCACTACCATAAACCGTACCGACTTCACTATCAGTCAGGGCTCGTTTATAGATTCGGAAATCATCCATCAATCCTTTAAATCGGTTAGTCGTGTTACGGTTGATTCCATTTCCGATTCGTAATTTCACATTACCTGCAAGGGGCGAGCGTGTGGTCATATTTTCGGTTTTGATCATATTACCATCCAGGTAGACCTTACTAAATCTTGAATCATAATTATAACTGGCGACAAAGTGATGCCATGAACCGGATGTAAACTGTCCAACCGGAGAATCCACTTCTATGTTTGAACCACTAGAACCTCCTAAACGGAATCGAAGAGAACCGTCAGAGGCATAGCGAAACTCCCAGCCCTTGCCTCCCGTATTCCCGGACGGGACTTTGGAAGCAATGATGTCCCAGGCAAGTTCAGTAGGCTTGAGCCATGCAGAGATCGTAATACTCGCATGGCTACCGACACTCTCGGGTAACTCTGCATAATCGTCATTACCATCAAAATCCAGGGCGTTACCAAATTTACCAGCCACCCAGTCCGCATTGGTCATATTGTATAATGTACCATCAGGTCCGACTTCATTGGTAGCGGAAGTTCCAGTTGTATCGTCAAACCTCACATGAGTGACCAACCCATCAGTCACACTTGCCACCTGGAAGAGATCACCCGATACTTTGGCCACCGTCTCATCCGTACTGCCAAAGTAGAAAGTCCTACCCGAAACATCGCTGGATGCACTAAGAGTCATATTGGCATCTCCGTATTTTTTACCAGAGAAATCTGGAGTAAAAGTAAGTGTCTGCGTACCGCGGTTGATACGGAAATAAAGTGCCATGGAATCATTACCGGAAGGATTGCTCACCCGAATAGTGGCACTGAAATCTCCGGTTGCCGTGGGTATACCACTTATTAAACCAGTCGTACCATTCAAGGTTAGACCCGTTGGAAGGGTGCCTGAAGTTACTGTATAGGTATCAGGTCCACGATTCGCCTGTACCTGGTAGCTGAATGAAGCTCCATATGAGCCAATAATTTTATTTAAGAATGCGCCTGCTTGTACCTGTACTTCCTCGGCACTGAGAGCTCGGTTATAAAAACGCACATCATCCAGGTATGTGTTTGAGTGGTTTACAAAATTATTATTGTGATGACGAGCACCAAAGACCAACATGTGGTTATCCCAACTTATAGAACCTGCTCGATCCTGTTCGAGGAATAATTCACCATCCACATAGACTTTTTGTTTGGTTCCTCCTCCGGCACCATGAACCGCAGCAAGATGATACCATATACCGTTATCCCAAGCCATGCCGGCACGGACGTTACCATCCCCACCACTTGGGCCATTGGTGGTAAATGTAACGACTCCTCCACCTTCACGGCGTAATTGCCATCCACGTCCACTTTCTCCACGCTTGGATATCCATGGTTCCCAGCCACCGTCGGGCTGTTCTTTCACCCAGGTGGAAATGGTAAATTTCTTATCCCCATTAAATACGGTTTGGTTCTGCCCATCATCCACCTTAACATATTTATTTCCGTTCAAATTAATTGCTTTTCCGGATCCGGTTGGAGTATCCGTGACATAGGTGGTGGTTCCCACATGGGTACCATGATAATTGTTACCTGATGTATCATTCACATTATCTTCAAATAACCACTCTCCAAGAAGGCCATCCCGACTGGGAACATCAAATCCCTGCACACCGGGTACCAGCTTGAGATATGGACTATTATCAAAGACAGGAGCAATCTCCTTGTATGGATGAACACTATTTAGGAAATCCGTGGCACGCCATTTATGGGCAAGATATCCCTCTACTTTACTGCGTTCACTCGCGAGGAGAAAACGGTCAAAGACAAGGACTTCCAAAATATCTCCCTTAAAGAAATCTGTTTGAGCACTGTCTTCACGACCGACTTTAAAATTCATGATCGTGTTGTTGGCATCCCCATAGAAATCGACCCTAGTTGCATAAGGCTGATCATTTTGTATCACCATATCAAAGGCACTGGAACCGATCAAACGGGCGGATATTACACCCTCCTGTTTCTCTGTACGACGCGATACCACAAATACATTCACCGCCCCCCCCACATCACGAAGGGCAGTTGTGGCAAACATGGTATCATTTACCCCATCAAAACTCATGGAACCACGGCTACCAATCTGATTAGATTTGTATGTCGGACGGGCGGAGGAAGTGGCTACCTGATTGATCGCAAAGCCACTGTTTGATTTATCCTTCCAGTCATGAACAAGGGCTCCATCAGATAGAGTATCGGGCAAGTCATTACCATCCACATCATCAGAAGTCAGCCAGAGGATAAGATCAGGCACGGAGTCCTTATTAAGTAAAGTATTGGTGGCCACGAAACTCTTGGTTTCAGATGCCCAGACTGTCCCCACACTGTTTTGTGCCTTGGCACGGAAATAATAGGTAGTCTGGTTAGTCAAGCCGGTAAGGGCAGTACTCACAATGCCTTTTCCGTGTGTGCCGGAAACAGGGACCGGATTCTGCCAGATACCGGTTCCTCCGTCGACCGTTCCCCAATACAAGGTAACGATTGCAGGGTCTCCACCCACATCGACCGTAGTCTCCAGTCCGTCCAATGGGCCATTTGTTGAGTAATAAGGGTGAGATGCATCCAGAGTGAGTCCATATTTGAAAGCCAAATGTCCTTCCACCTTCTGTCTATCCTGATCACTCAGCATGCCATGGAACATCATAAATTCGGCGATTTGTCCCATTGAATTTTCGGAATTGTTATTGCGGGCACCGAATTCCAGGCGTTGAGGCATAAACCAATCGCCATTGGACCCAGTATTTGCAACAACCCGTGATTTACCAAGATCATAGGTCCATGCCGCAGGATCCAAGTTATCATACTTACCCTCATGAACAACAGACATTAGGTGCCAGTTGGTGTCATAGCCATCAATACTTCCCCCATCAATGGCTGGATCCGATCCTCCACGATCCATCCAGCCATCAAAATGATGAGTGTTTGTTTTTTGGCCGTAAAAGCCAAAGAAATAGTTTCCACCATTGGAAGAAATCAGACGTTCACTCTGTCCACCTCGTGTACCCGTGTAGCGGGCTACCGCAATGGCAGTGTATCCCTCATTTCGCCATTTTGTGACTTCAGATGAGGCACGGAAATTATAGCTTGTCCACATCCGTGCAGTTTCGCTATAGAAATTAACCACTGGTTGATTGTTTAGAGTAGGTTCAGCGGTGATCAACTTAGGATCAGTTGGACTGTTGCTCATGTGCCTGCCGTTCCCTGAAATATCCGGCCAACTGTCGATACCTCCATTATTAGCTATGCCCTGGATAGATGAGGCATCAAAATGAATGCCCAATTCATTGGTGGAGAAGAGCCCTGGCTGAATCTTACCGGGGTAGGTAAGGGTGACCCCACCGACTTTCACTAGCTTTGCATTGATTGTGGCGGAAGTGGGAGTAACATCCGCAGCCACCGCGGTTTCCACCGTGGGTGCCCCGAGAGTGGCAAAAATTCCGGAGGTTGCGGAGATAGAATTGCCTGCTGCATTGGCTGCCTTCGCACGGTAGTAATACTTCTTACCCTGCTGCAATCCAGTTACGGCCTTAGAGAAATCAGCACCCGCCTGTACGGTACCTACCGTCGCGGAGCCATCCCAACCGCTATCTGACTGATTTTGATCAATCAGACCATAGTAAACCGTAACCGTCGGTGCATCCGATCCGTCGAAGGAGTTTAATTTACCGATCAAAGTGGCACCACTAGAAGTAAAGGTAGTAGGATTGGCATCGTATACCGTTACAACCGGTGGTTGAGGTGAGGAATTGGTTGTAAAAGTACCGGCGATGCTGGTCCATCCGATTCCACCTGCATTCTGGGCGGCCACCCGAAAGTGATAGGTCGCTCCCATGGTCAAACCGGTAAGGGATATGTTGTGTGCACCCGTTCCCAAGTTGGAATTGGAAGCCTGGGAATTCTGCCAGTCTCCTGCAATCACGCCTCTGTCGGCGGTATCGTAGTAGACACTTACATTACAATCCTGGCCGCCAAAGTCGGCGATATTGAAGTTTATCGATGCCGCAGTACTCAATACATTGCTCGCCGTAAGATCATCTGCAACAGATGACATTGTCGGGGCGATCGGCTTTACACTGATCTTCAGGATCTGCTGAGGGCTGAAACCTAGGAAATTACCTGCCTTGATGGTCACATTATGCTCACCCACATCGGTGGTGATACCCGTAATTTTACCGGTGCGTGCATTGACTGATAGTCCGGTTGGCAATCCAACCGCCGTAAAATTATCCGGACTTTCAGAACCCGTAATCGTGAAGTGTACGGGAGCGGGGGCATTGACTCCGTCCCCATTTCCATTTCCAAAGAGTGCCTGTACTTCCGAGGAGCTGAAGGCTTTTTTATAAACCCGGAAATCGTCAATCAATCCCTTAAAGGTACGACGGACATTGGTCCATGTGTGGAACATACCAAACCTCAGGTATGTATAATTTGCCTGTGCCTTTCCAGTTGTGTACATACCCCTTGCGGCATCATAACGTTTAATTCCATCCACATACATTTCCATATTTGTCCCCGTATATATGTGTGCAACATGCACCCAGCGGTCCATAATGCCCTCGGAGATAACTACTTGTGGGTCCCAACCGTTATGCTGTGACATCATTCTTTGGTAATTATTATTGCCCGAAACAGAGCCTGAACCAAAACCGCGCAAACCCCAGCCATCACTTAATGGACTAAACCTATTATCCGTCGTACCCATCCAATAAACCCCAGGGTCCCAACTATGATGATCCGGAGCGGATCCCCAATGAGACTGAAGGTACGGCTTAAACCAAATGGATATGGTTCTCGGTTTCCCAGCATCAATACTCATATCCTCAGCAAAGGCATCCGTTGTAATCCACTCGTTGGAAGAAAACTCAACTGCTCCTCCGAACTGACCGGTAGCAAAAGATGGGGTATTACCGGAATTTCCGCCAAATGTACCCTTGAACCCACCGTAGTCGGAAAAGGTTTCCGTCCCAGAACTCTCCTCAAAACGAAACCATGCGGTCATGTAGTCCTCATTCACCGCAGTTGGTGTGATCGAGTAGGACATGTTCAGATCCAGGCTACCAGTGATTTGCGGACGGGTCATGGTGATCAACTGGGTATAATCCTTGGAACCGCCAGGTTCGAAATAGTCTGACTCATAGGCAAGGATCAGTCGACCATTTGCACCATTTGCTTCCAAACGACCGGTATTCACAATTGCCTGACCACGAATCTGCAGGGTTCCCCCGTTGCCGTTGGCCGATACCGTGTTGGTGGTACCATCGGAACGTCCGATATTTACATTTCCATTCGATTCGATCGACATACCGGAATCTGCAACATTGTGGCTGATATTGGATTTAATGGTAATTCCCGTACCATTGGCATCCTTGAGCACAAGGGCATTTGTACCCTGAACCATCACATTGACACCGGCTCCAAGATTGATTTTTTCGATGTTAAATACTGCTGAGTCGATTTCCTTACCGTTAAAATTATAACCGCTAAAGATCGTACCTTCACCATGGGTTCCACCGGAGTGGTACCAGGTGGCTCCCTCCGTATCAAAGACTAGTATACCCCCAGTGAACTCGAGGGTTCTCGCACCCATATCGCCGACCACCGATGTTGAACCATTTCCAACATTAATAGTTCCAAAAGTGGCAGATTTCACAGTGTGGAGGGACACGCGTCCTCCACCACCATCCATGGGTGAAGAATGTGAAGAAATACCACCGGTTGTCCGAATCACGCCATTATTGGTGATCACATCGCCCTTGAGGTAGATTGCACCCCCAGAACCGGCACCCGCAGCGGATCCACCACCACGAGCACTGAGTACACCGGTTGAGCCGATGGTAATATCACCAGTTCCGTTTGCCTCGAACCCGAAAGCACCGGCACCGCCTCCACCTTCACCAAGAGTGATACCACGACCACCTGAACCCCCGATAAGAGCATTCAATCGGGCATCTCCATAAAGAACTGGCAGGATTTCGCCCTCGCCGGCTCCTCCATAGGATCCACCAGAGCCCAGCACATTTGTTCCAGCACCGGGTCCTTCACCGTTTACACCTTTGGCTCCTCCTTTGAAGCCACCGGCTCCGGCAGTACCATCGGCTGATCCATCTACGGAAATGGTGGCATCAATATTAATATTTCCATGATTACGGGTCTTGAGAATAACGCCACTATTACCTTTTACCTGCACAACCGTGGCACTTCCAATATTGATACTATCAAAAGTAAAGGTTGCTACGGAATAAGAGGTATCCGCCCCGTTGGCGGCAATAATCTTGTCTTCCACCTGGCCGAATGCGAGTCCACTACCAACCGGACCGGAGTAAAGAATGCTACCACCGGAGCCGTCGATCACCAAAGAACCGGAAGGTGCATTCAGGACACTCATACCTCCCTCACCTGCTTCGACGTAGATGGTACCATCTCCGGCGATGATACCTCCGTCGGTATTGCGACCTCCGGAAATATCATACTGTCCCGGGACAAGCGCCTTCCGGGCGATCAGGGCAATTCGGCCACCACCACCGGCACCACCATAGGTCGGATGATAACGATCACCACCGGTTACCGAAAGCAATCCGTTATTGGTGATATTATTGGCCGAAAGACGGATCGCACCACCAGATCCACCACCACCGTTACCGCCACGCCAGCCGTCGGTATCGTTTGCATAATTTGTATCGGGAATATCACCACCATCGGCAAGTATCTTTACCCCTGTGCCGACCACGATAGATCCATTACCATCGGCCACAAATTCAATGGCACCACCACCGCCACCACCGGCACCGGCTCCACGCTCACGCTGTTGGCCACCATCCCACCATCCACTCGCTCCACTACCACCAGAACCACCGATCAATGCAGTTAGCTTACGGTCTCCATAAGTTTCTCCGGCAACCTCATCTCGACTATTGGTACCTACTGTTGCCTTACCCGCATAAGAACCACCACCACCGGCAGTTTCAAGTTCCCACACAGAATTGGAGTATCCACCGCCACCATTGACCGTGGTATTTACAAGATTGGTTGGCTCACCCCCGGGGCGTCCCTGTCCATTCTGCTTTACGGAATCACCACCCGAGCCGGCACTGAGTAGACCCCGACCACCGGGTGCATTACCACCGGTCACAAAATTATCCCGATTTCCCGAATTTTGGGCTTCCATCCCGGTACCGGCACCACCGGATGCATTGATATCCACAAGGATTTCGATATCTCCATTACTTACGGTATTTAATGATAGTGGATATTGTCCGTAGGCTTCCACTTCCAGGTTACCATGCAATTTGATGGAATCGAAAGTATATTTTGTCTTCTTAAAACCGAGAGTATCACCCGTGGGGGATGTCCAATTCTCCGTCACAATGGTACCCACACCCGAACGGCCGGATGTATGGCTCCAGGTGCCGTTGGTGGTATCAAATGTGATCTTACCGAAGTTGAAATCGAGTTTATTTTCAGTCACGAAACTGGCGGTCGCATCCGCCCAGTCAAAACCCTGTGAATTACTGGCATAGGCACGAAAGTAGTAGGTCTGATTCTTGGCCAAGCTCCGCACGAGGGCAAGCTGGCTTAGCTGTGTCTCAATATCCTTTGAATTGGACAATTTCTGGATCGACCACATGCCTGCCTGTGCAGAATCCGTGGGCTTGATCACAGTCGGAAAAGCCAAACTTGGGGTACCGAAACGGAACTCAATGCCGGAACCTCCACTATATTCAATATGCATGACCACAAACTTATACTCACCTGGACTTAGATTAACGGTACGCTGATTGGGGGTTGAATGAAAATCAGCAGTAAAGGCTGACACCGCCCAAGTGGACCAATTTCTGGTGCATAGAATTTCCTGCCCCTTATCCCCATTCCATTCAAACTGACCATCCTGGTCCAAGTCCAGACAGAATAGGGCACGATCATCCACTCCAGTATATCCAAAGGTATGAGCACCCGCTTCCTGCGCTGTGAAATATCCGATACCCATATCCGCAAAATTATCCCCATGGGTAATACCGATACCTGCATTCATAAAATCAGAATCACTATTGAAATCGAAACCACGATTACCCGGACCATTGGTCAGTACGGACACTCCACTGGCAGCGACTCCAAGATATCCTTTATCCTGACGAGCGAGATCAAAATAATTCTCTTCCTTGAAGGAATCATATCCACGTAACTCAATGGAACTGGCGGTTGTGTCCTTGCGGAAGATATTTCCAATACTGGCTACATTGTCCCAGGCTGTTTTATTCTCTCCACCATCTGAGAGCCCCCAATATATTGAAACATCCGCTCCCACGGCCGCACCACTGAAGTCGGGGGTTTTACCCACCCGTGCGTGGGCTGTGTCAATAAATGGAATATTCCATTTCGATTGCAGATGATTTTCCAGCATGTACATCTCATCATCCGATACCGCACGGTCGAAGAAGAGGACTTCACCGATCTCCCAAGTTCCTCGATTATTGAATGAAGTACCAGAATCATGGCGCGCACCCAAAGTCATATACCTATCCGGAGCCGGTGCTATCGCCCCGGTATCATCCACATTGTATTCTGTACGACCATCTCCACGCTGTTGTTTCTTCAACCCATCATAACGCACAGTCCAGAAGTGCCACTGGCCGCGCATGTTCACTTGATACGAAGAACTACCGGCTGGGTCATCATTACCCGTCGTTCCCCGGCTGGTCATCGTCATCCGGGTATCTCCCCCGCGTGTACGGAACTGCCAGCCCATACCCCCATCTCCACGCTTGGAAAGGATCGGCTTCCAGTCCTCACGACTGGACTTTCCTTTGGCCACAACCATGAAAGTGTAGGTTTCCAACCCGTCAAAAGAGATGCTGTCTCCGTTTGACATTGAGAGATAATCATCCGCAAACTCAATAGCTGGTAATCCATTCTTGGCATTGGTCTTGAAATGCGGCTCACGACCGGAGTCTCGCACATTGGTGATCCGTGCGTGGTTCTCCTCATTGGATAAATCCCCCCAGAAAAGCACACGATCACTATTGGCGGGTGCAGTGACTACAAGCGGACCAGGCGTAACGGCACCCCCGATATCCCCGCTACCATTTCCATAAATGGCGGTTACCTGTGCCTGAGATAGCTCGATGTTATAGACCCGCAGATCATCGATAAATCCATCCATTCTCATATTGGTGGTTACACCATCCCATGCCCCTATGTAGAAATCCTGTCCCACGGGACTGATCTGTGTGGTGGAATTACTCTGGGTTCCTTTAAGGACACCATTTACATAGATCTTCTTTGTTCCCATGTTGTAGGTTCCCACGACATGTTGCCAGGTATTGGCTACCGCGCTGCTGGCACCACTGCCAACACGATTCGATGCAGTAGCTACAGATCCAACATTGAAGGAGTAGGATGGATTGGCTCCGGCACCGTCCTCATTATACCAAAGAAGAAAGGTGTGATCGTCATTGGCATCAGAACCGATAATGGCCGAGTCGTTGCCATTTGATGAACCAAGAGTATCGAGCTTCACCCATGCACTTGCGGATACAAAGTTGGAGGTGGTGACACCCGCAAAGTGGCTCACTTTCAAATAATCTCCATTGTGATCGAAATCAATTGCCCGGCCAAACTTACCGGCATTGTCTGCGGTAAAGGCAGGATTTCCGAAGAATTTGGCGTCATTTCCATTTCCAGAAACATCGGAGGTGGAAGTACCTTCACCTTCCTCAAAAGTCCAGTAGGCAACCATATTTTGATAAGCGGTCACCTGATTTCCCCGATAAACCTTGGAACCCTGCTCCTTGGAAATAGTGGCAGAATTATTGGCGTCCAACCAGAGTACCATCCCGGGAATCGAGTCTTTCGTAAGGGAAGCGGGCTGACCATTACTTACAGTACCCGTACCAATATACACGAGATCGCTTTTCAATTCGACATCGAACACGGTGCCATCAGTCGAGAGATTACCGATCGAACCACCCACAACCGGAACTAGCGAGGCGGTGGTGGTGAAATTCTTGGTTTGGTCTGACCAAACTCCCGTCTGGGCAGCCGCATTAAAGGCCAGATAACGGTAATAGAATTGAGTACCGGGCATCAAATTGAGTAGATCGATTGCAAAATTCCCTTCAATATTACCGGCCGGGAAGACATTAGCCCACGCAGCAGGGTTGGTTCCTCCGTCGGTCGAACCATAATACACATTGGCGGTGGTGGCGGCACCCCCATCGTCTGTAAGGACACCATTTAGCGTAGCTTTGGTGGCAGTCACTCCCGTGGCATTTCCAGTGGTGACCACCGGTGGAGTCGCCTTGATTGTAAGCTTGAGGATAAGGGCATCATTGGAGGTATCATCCAAACTTCCGAGTAGCGAACCATCGGCATACTCAAAAACTAAGTTGATCGACAGAATAGAGGCACGGGTGGGGGTACCTGATATTACACCGGTCGATGGGTTGACCGAGAGTCCATCAGGCAAGCCAAATGCAGCGTATCCAGTGGGATTGCCGGTAGCTACCATGTTGTAGCTGTAGCTCTGCTTCGCAAAGGTTTCATCCGAGAGGGCACTGGCCAATACGGGTGCACCCGTCACCGTTCCAATAGTCCAGAAGCTGGAGCCTGCTTTTTGGTTGTCGTAAGTGGCTTTTACCCAATCGGCGGAGCGGGCAGCCGTTTCCGCACGCGCTTCATCAAAGGAAGTCTGCATGGAGGTATTGAAGGTAAATGGAACTTCGCCCACATCCTTGGCTGGAGCACCGGCAGTAAAAGTACCGGTTTGATCCTGAACACCATCAACATATGTTTTGATGGTACCCGCAGTTTGATTGACCACAGCAGTCAAATGTTTCCAGGTATTGAGAGGTAGGGCAGCACCTGCGGTGAGAGTAACACTTTCCTCTGTGGATGTATGGGTAAATTTAGTCTTATTAGTGGAGCCAGCATACTGATAGCCAAAATCTCCCTTATCCCATATACTTAATGGGATGACCTCTCCACCCCAGGGCGCATTGATATCAAGCTCCCACCATCCATCCTGATCAGGACTGGTAGGATCAATATATATCCATCTTCCTCCAGGTGGAAGTATTTGTGGGTGCATACCGGCTCCACCGCCACCTTGCATCATACCGGCGGCTAACAAGTGCTTTTGCCCGGCAGTCAGTGAAAATACGCCGGACTCGAAACCACGACTACTTCCGCCATCCGGAGCGTTACTTACTACATTCCATGCATTAGGGTTGGTGCCATGAATATTATCCGCACTTGATTCAAAGACATTGTTTCGATCATCATCAAAATACATACTGGCACGGTCGTCCTTATAAACGGAACGGAATTTCCAGTTACCCGTCGTGGGAACCACAAAGGTAGAAGCTGCAAGAAAACCAAAATTATCATTCCTTGCAATCCCTACACCGGTTGCAGGAAATTCACTTACCTGCTCAATCCGTAAATCCTGGTCATTAAAAATCCTCTGTCCCTGAATGCTTGAATCATTCCAAAAAGTGTTAAAATTATTCATTACACTATCGCTTACTCCGCGGTAATAACCACGGGCAAGGAAAGCATTCTTGATATTGCCTGGTGCCTGTGTTCTACGAACCCAGGAAGAAAGAGTATAGCTACGGGTTTGCACGGTATTCAGGGTGCCTGCTGGTGTAGTCATACCACCGGTTGAACTAGGACCCTGGGAGCGAAATGGACCCGCCACTTCCAACGTTGTATTACCATCCACAAATCCAGAATCCATGGCATGATTCGAAGAAGGCGAAGAATCCGTCTGTTTGCCAAGAACCGATTTATTCATGTGGTAAACACCGGCAAAATTATTGGTCCATACCGATCCGTCGTAGGTGTAAGGCTCAATATCCGTCTCGGCTGGATTGGCCCATGCCAGGGTTATGGCATTGGAGGTATTCAAATCATAGGAGCGTACCCAAATTTCAGTTACCCCCTCAGGATCCCAATTCTCTATTTCATACGGCAGAATCCGTCCGTTTGCATCGTATGCCCGTAGATCGTACCCCGTGCTTTTACCATCCAAATCCTGGGCCAGAAAACTATTGTATGAAAACCCATTTACTCCTGCCACAGACAGACGGACAAGGGCCGGGAAGTCACGCAGGGTTTCGCTACCAGCGTATCCCGAGGGACTTACATTTACTTTGTAGGCAAAGGCGTCCAAGTCAACAACCTGAGCCTTAAATACCTTAGTGGTGGTGACTCCACGACCGGTTAGAGTAATAGAAATATCAGAAGAGGAGCCACCCACGGGCGTGCCCGAAATTTCACCAGTAGCCACATTAAAGCTCAACCCAGCAGGTAGACCGACTGCGGTACGACTATCAATGGTACCAAACATCGGAGGGGTAAAACGCATGAGCGTACCTTTTTTACCATACACATCCGCCACTTCCCCGAAGTAAGGAGGTCCCTGTAAGGGAGCAAAATCAAAGACATCAGAATCAGCCTTTTGGTTTTCGTAGGAAAAGCGTACCCATTCCGTAGGGCGTACCTGAGGAGAGAAACGGATCTCATCCAGTTTACCATCCATACCATCCGAATTCAATTCCGCATCATTACCGATCATCATACCCTCACTTAAATCACTCGGGGCACTCATGGCTGCATTGGATTTGGCTACTCCCTTGTTGTAAACATAGATTCTTTGCTTTCCACCATCGACTACGAAGGTAAGATGTTCCCATTGGGAGGTCTTCCAGTCTGTGACTGCAGATGTGTCAAAGTTTGGATTATCCAGAGCACCCCGACCATGAACATTAGATTGGCTGTTATCCCGAGTCATGATTTCAAAACCCAGTTGTTGATTCCAGTATCTTTTGGCACTGAAGAGTCGATGATATTGGAAATCATTGTTGGCACCTGTCCGGGAAGCCTTCCCCTCAAATTTCATCCACATGGAAGCAGTAAAACTGGACCCTAAATTAAGATTGGGAGATGCCGGAATCTTGATACCATCGGTTCTTCCTTCTGGAAAGAACTGAGAAGTACCCAATACTCCGATGGGACTCGAAGTTACCTCAGTCTTCTGCCCATGATTACGATTGGGCGAAGAGTCTGAAATAGTCGGGCCCTCAGGATCATCCATGCTCCATCTGGCGGCATAGGCCGACCACACTTCTCCATTGGAAACATAATCAGGGAATTCTGCCACCGCATTTTCATTACCCCACCACATAGTGATCGATGTATTTCCGTCTGCGGCAGGTCGGATTTTGGGAATCTTGACCCACAACCGGGAGTCACCACCGGGTGCCCATTCATCGATTTGGTAGGCGAGAAGGGTACCCCCAGTCGAATCGGTAAAGCGTAGATCGCGACCAGCAGATGAGGCAACCTGTGAATATTTGAATCCATCCGCCCGGCTCTCATTCAGAGTCAGGTTAGCGGGAAAGCCGTAAAGTGCTTCCGTAACTCTTAGCTCGATTTCTCCAATACCTAACCAAGTATCCGCTCCGTTTGCGGCAGAAAATACAAGCTTATACCAACGATAATTGTTAGGAGAATCGACAGCAAAGGTCCTGACCTGCCACTGGGACCAACCCGTTTGATTCGTAACCGTGTCGATAGTCGTCCAGTTAGAATTATCATTCGATCCCTGAAGCGTCCAATTCTTGGGGGAGCGAGGAGTATGGGTATTGTTTTGATTCTGAACTGTGTACTCAGTCACTTTTTTCCCAACTCCCATATCGTACTTAATCCAGACATTGGGAAGCTGATCCTGACGGGCCAACCACCTACCGTCACCCACATCGCCACGATCATCAAAAGCCTTGTTAGGAGGATAATTGTCGTGGGATACAGAACCGGCAACCGAACCCTGATTAGGTTTGGTTGCGTCAATCTTGTAGCCCTGACCTGTGTATTTAAGAACCATATCCATTGAGTACTTCCAATTGGCCAGATTAATAACACTTACGGTTAAATCCTTAATCGATGCCGCATATTGATTGTAGGCAAATACCTTAAAGGTCGTGGAACCAGTGGCGGTGGGTGTACCGGTAATTTCACCAGTTGCCGTGTCGAGAGTCATCCAGGATGCCAGGCCATTGGCTCCGAAATGAGTTGGGTTGCTAGATGCTTCGATTCGATAGGAAAAAGGTTTACCAACCGCTCCGGCAGCATCCGCAGCCGATGTAACGGAGGGGGTAGCTTCACGAGTCCCGTAGCGGAAAAGGGTAATATCCGTCACATCATTGGATGCGGCGATCCAATCCTCCCCGCCATCCGGATCTACCGCAAAGCCAACACCGGTAATTGAGCCGGCCCCACCTCCACCATTGGAGAAACGGGCTTCAAAATCATACCAACCGGAAGCACCAAAATCGAGCTGTGCCTGTTCCATAATATTCCAATTACCATCATCGATAACCACCTCGCCATTTACTTTGACCCAGGCCCTGTCATCAATATTTTCTCGGAAAGCGATCTTTCCATTATCGGTGTAAACCTGACCAGTATAAACGGTTGTAAAATTGTCGAGCCAGGGTGGCTTGGCACTTAACTGGCCCATAGTGGTTCCGGCCGGGTCGATACCATTCTCCGCACCCGTTCCGGATACCCACTGGTCCAAGTCACCTGGGTTATCCGTGAAACTCATATTGCCAGTCAGACCACCCGCAATTAGTCCAGGCAAACTGACGGGTTCTGCTGGAGTCGTAAAAATCAGGGTTTTCGGCGTCCAAGTAGTTCCTACACTGTTGGTAAATGCAGTCCTCACAAAATAGATATTGGGTCCACCAATATTACTGAGCAATGCATTCAGTACACCGGGTACTGCGGTTCCAGCATTGATCACATTTTGCCACGCCGCAGGGTTTGTGCCACCGTCAGCCGTGCCCCAATAGAATTTTGCTGTAGTCGCCGCACCACCATTTGCTTGTAAACTTGTATTAAGAACCGCAGAGTTATTGGTAATATTCGAGATCAAATTGATCGATCCTAAGACTGGTGCAACCGGATTTGCCGGCGTAGTAAAGGATTTCGTGACGGAAGATGTGGTACCACCAGAATTTACTGCCTTATAGCGGTAATAGTACTGAGTATTTCCAGTAAGTCCGGTCAAATCCTTCAGAAAAGGACCAATAAGCGTATTTCCGAGGGATGCATTACTGGTCCAATTTCCCCAAGTTGTACCACGGTCAACCGTACCGTAATAAATGGTGACCGTTGTGGTAGCTCCACCTGTTTGTACGAGCGTACCGGTGGCTCTGGCGGTGGTGGCGTAAACCAAACTCGGATCGTCTACTGTGAGAGTGGGGGCGGAAACCGGCAAGTTTATTACTAATGTTTTAACATCGGTGGAGGCTGAAGTCTCCGCGCTTAAATTAACATTGTAAGAACCACCTACTGTTGGCGTACCAGAGATCACACCCGTAGTTTGGTTGACAGTTAAGCCAGGAGGTAAACCGGTCGCATTGAGAACAGCATTCGATTTATCGGATGTAATTGTGTAGGTAAAAGCCGTATTAAGGGTGGCGTTGACCTCAAGCACACTTGTGATGTTCACCGGACTTAGATCTTCACCCAGTCCGCTGTTGTAAATGATATTCCTGTCATTTTCAGAAAGCACCTGATCATATACCCGGAAATCGGAGATCTTGCCCTTAAAGGTACGGTTCATGTTGTTATCATTTGCCCAATACCCGATTAGAATTCCATGATCCTCACCAGTACTGATTTGCGTACGTGTCCAGTCTGCACGGGATTGGTTATCCACATAAACCTGCACATTTGTACCGGTATAAATATGAAAAACATGGGACCAACGGTTCATAACACCCTCAGCAATGACTACCTCCGGATCCCAGCACCAATGCTGGGAACGGAATCTGGTGTAATTGGATCCACCCCAGAAGGAACGGAGTGACCAATTATTATTCCGGCCATCGGTACAGCTTCTCGTTCCATATCCATATACTCCGGAGTCACCAGTCTGCCCGGACATCACATACATCCAGAGGGAAACGGTTCGCGGATTACTACCTCCAACTCCCATATCCGCACCCTTGGCATTGGTGGCAATCCACTCACTTTGCGAAAGGGCCAAAGAACCACCAAAACCATCGCCTGAAATGGTAGGTCTTTTTCCTAATGAACCATTGAAAGTACCGGTCCATCCATTCAGAGGATCATTCATCGTATCCTGTACACCCGCTCCGGCAAAAGCAGACGCTTCAGACCCTTTTTCGAGTTGGGGGCCCCAGAAAAGCATCGTTGCGGAACCATTACCCGCATAGCTGACTTCACCACCGTTGGCCGAACCCATATGGAAACGAACCTGATTACCGGCCGTAAGAGTGGCGGTGAAAGTGATCCTGTACCAACCATCCGCACCGACGGCAGCAATTGTGGCTGAACCGGCGGTTGGCTGGGAACTACCCGAAGTTTTGGTAGCCGACAGCACAGTACCTCCAGAAATATCAAAGACTTTATAAACAGCACCCAGTTCCGTACCATTACCGTCCTGTCCAATCCCGACATAAGCTTGGGTCCTTCCGCCACTTTCCAGTTTCACATGAGTGGACGCGGTGTAGGTCTGGCCAATCTTACCGGTGATCAAAACAATTCCCCCGTTGGTTATGCCGTGAAGACCCGTCGAACTATCCTCCTTCAACTGGCGGGAGAGTGTCTCACTACCAGGGCCCTTTGGGTTGTGCATCCATGCGTAGATATTCTGATGGGCATTAGATCCACCCGTTCCCCAACCAGGCTTACTTCCATATTCCTCCTCATGAGTCTTTCCTCGCCGACCATCATCAATGTCCGCCTGCATCCAGCGATTTTCGGAATCACCTACTGGTATCCAGCGGTCTGTCGTACCAATTCTGATCAACCGGGCCTCCGCAGTGGTGGGTAGGCGACCGCCATTGGCAATGGCACGATCACGATACAGTGACCAGCTAACCGTGCCGGGCACCGTTTCCTGAGCAAAGAAGTTAACTGCAGTACCTGTCTTCGTCCAGTCATCCATCTCGAACTGCTCGGTGGCACTGAGGAGATTATCTCCGTTTTGATTGAACGGAAACCACGCAACCAGACGGTCAGATTTGTGGGGTAGGGGCTTTGAATTAAAAGTACCCGCCGTGGCTGTCCAAGAGGCACCACCGGAATTCACCGCATAAGCACGGAAGTAATAGACATTTGGCTGGCTCAGTCCGGTAACCTCCGCAGAGAATGGCCCGGTACCCCGCGCACCCAAATCGATCATATAATCCCATTTGGAATTGTTGAAGGGATCCACATCGGTGGTAGTGCCAGCATCTTCATTTCCCCAAAAGATTTTGACATCAGGATACTCACCTCCCGTATTGAGTACGCTACCATTGAGAGTGGCATCGAAGTAGGATGCTTTGCTCGCACTCAAAGGCCCCAAATTGGCGGGAGATAAACTGGAAAGGGTGGAAAAAGTCTTGGTGGCACTCCAAACCAAGCCACCTTTGCCGGAATTATTACGACCAGCAGTCCGAAAGTGATAGGACTGCCCAACAAATAAACCTGGAAGACGACCTCGATAGTTTGCTCCCTGTGCATAAGTACCGACTACAATCTGACTATCCCAAGCATAGGGATTGTCCCCACCATCCGTCGTTCCGTAGAAGGCGAGCACCTTCACCCCTGTACTATCAGCACCATCACTCGTGATGGTACCTGATACATCTGCTCCGTAAAGTCCGATTTCGTCGGCTTCGTTGGTGGTAAGGGCAGGGGGATTAGTCACCGTCATGGTGGTCGCCCAGACTCCCGTTTTACCGGCAGCATTGGCAGCGAGAAAAGTTATGGGGTAAGACCCAAGCGATGGAGGCGTACCACTAACATCTCCGGTGCTTGAGTTGATACTCAACCAATTGGGTGCCCGTCCCAGTCCAAACCAGGTGGGGGATCCCGTAGCGGCCAGTCGGTAGAAAGTAGGTTTACCTGCGGAACCACCAATACGATTCTTGGCAATCTCGGGCACACCGGTATCCAAGTAAGGGTTATTATTGGAGTGAGGATGACCGGCATCCATAAAAATTCCCCATTTTTTACCTAGATAACCCTCGATCTTTTGGCGGTCTGTATCCGAAAGCATACCCTGATAAAGAATAAACTCTCCGACCTCTCCAATACTTCTCTCCTGATCATAATCGTACCCACCAAAACGGATTTGCCCCGGAGTAGGGTTGTTATTGTGTGAACCTGTATTACTGGCCATATGCACTTTACCATCCATCCATGTCCATACTCGGGACACATCATTGCCAGCAGCCGTAGCATTTGCATCGAGCAAGGAACTTCTTGGGGTTTGCTTCGCTGAAAATAAGTGGAAAGAACTATCCCTTGTCTGCCCACTGCCGATCCAACCATCAAAATAGAACTTACGAATCCCGTTTCCATGATGTCCAAGAATCCAGTTCCTACCAGCCGAGGTAATCACCCGTCCGCTGAGTGCACTGTCATCAGAAGCATAGCGGGAAACCCCAAACACGGTATATCCAGTGACTTGCAATTCAGCATCAAAGTTTTTACTGGTGGTGGTCAAATCGTCGCCGTCATAGTATACCACCGAGGTACCACTGGGGCCGGTCTTGAGCGTGGCATTACCATCGATCAAATCCATATGGTAATCATTTCCTGAAATATCATTCCATATGGTGATAGGCTGGCCGACCTGCCCACCAATTTCATTTGCGTCCAACCAGAGCAGAAGACCATTTGCCTCATCATCCATCACATTATCCGCATCCAAATCGGTCTCCGTAACACTTGTTTCAGAAAATCCAGGGATTACGAAATTAAGCGGGATGGTAGTTGCCGGGTTAGCATATTCACCATTGGTAGTAAAAACAGCAGCCGCTCTCAGATTGAGGCTCAATTTGCTGGGAACCAAATCGGCCGCCACTTTCACGGTGTAGGTATGACCGCTACCACTTAGATCACTGACGGTTCCCCCGGAAACGGAGAAGTCATCCAATGCCAATCCACTCACATTCTCATTTACCCCGCTACGCTTAAAGGTGATCGTGATAGTCTGAATCCGGCGTCCTTCACTGTCTGTGGAGGCATAGGGGATCAAAGCGACCGGCAGATCATTATTATAAATGCTCGTAATTTCCGGTGCCGTCAATTCCACGGAATACACCCTCATATCATCGAATTTACCGGACAATTGACCACCGCCAAGAAGGCGGAATGAAGTAGGTACACCAAGGGCTCGCCATTTACTCGATCCACTATGCAAAAGACTGCCATCTCGATAGATTTTCATCTTTCCGGTTCCAATATTTTTAATAAATACCCAGTGCCTCCATGAGCCTTCGGCATAAGCTTCCCCGCCAATAGCTCCATTAACTCGATCATAAGCACCATTGCCCGCATCCCAGTAAACACTACCATTATTCCAAGGAAAATGAATATTGAGAATCCGACCGTTCAAACCATTTGAATCAAAAATGGTGGTTCTTTTACCCCATACATCAGAAGCACCATTAAACCAAAAGGAAATAGAAGTAGCCAGGGCATCAGGTGGTGGGTGAGCGGCTGGTGGCAAGTTGGTCGTTTGATTTTTATTGATGAAAAGTCCACCACCAAATTTTCCGTCTGTAGTACGGGCATTTCCCCCAATCTTTTCAATATCATGCCCGTTCGGAAAAAGTGGACCGTAGTCTTTAATCCGGTTACCACCGGGCTCGTCAAAGGTCCAATGGGTGACCATATTGGCATACTGGGTAACTTTCTCCTCAATGTAAGTAACCGTCATGGTTCCGGGAGTGGTTCCCAAACCATCCGAATTAGAAGCGGCATTGGCGGCGAGTGATACGGTTACGCTGCCTGGCCATGGATTACTGCGTACCTTAAAGGTGTAATTACCGTCGGAGACCTGGGTAAAACTACCACTGACAATTTCCCCATTGGTTACGGTAAGATCAGACGAAGTAAAGCCCGTCACCGCACTCGGAGCAATCGCGGTACCCTTGCGGAACTGGAGATTAACCGTTTCTGTATATTTCCCAGAAACTGCAGGAGCGAAAAAATAAGGAGTTGTACGCTCACCGCCAAGTTGGTAAAGCCCCGCTACCTCCGAAGAAACTAGATAGGTATCATACACCCGAAAATCATCCAACCATCCCTGAAACTCACCCCATTTGTTACTACTAGGGCGAGCGATTCCCAAGGAAAATGGAGATGTATCAGAACTCTCCAACGGTCCACCAAACTGTGTCCAAGTTTTGATTTTTGTTCCGTCCACATAGAGATCAAGTTTATTTGTACTCCCGTTGTAAGTAAGCACTAAATGATGCCAGACATTATTTTGGATGCCTGCATTTACTGCAACTCTCGTATCTTCCACTCCACTGCCTGAATCCATGTAGATTTCGACTTGGTTTCCTTCCGTGCCAATCTCCAAGTTATCATTGGCCGCATCACTACACTGGGAAAGTAGAACATTGTTAATTGCGTGATTAGTATCAATCGCTGTGCCTGACTTATCCACCTCTCTCTTAAACCAGATAGAAATACCAAACTGGCGGGGAGCATCCAGTTCATCCAAATCTGTAAAACTTAATCCGTCATCTGTACCGTCAAAGTAGACTGCTTTTCCAAATTTCGCTTTACTCGAGTTAGTCTCCCATGCGGAGTTCCCCACAAAGGTTCCGTCTGTTTTTCGGTATTCATGACCAATTACCAAATCGCCGGCCAAGCCCCACTTATGGGCTAGGTATCCCTCCAAAAGAATACGATTCTGGTCACTCAACACCTGACTAAAGACTAGAATTTCGCCGATCGCCACATCTCCGTAATTGGTATTAGCCGGGGAAGAACCCACCGAAAGCTTTGGATTCTCCGCATCGAACATCAATCCATTGGTTGGAAGATTAGTTACAATATTGCCCATCAGCCCATTCTGCACAATCTGTGTGTCCAAATAAGTAGCACCTGCATCCAGCGCATGACTAAGCACATAGCCACTACCAGTGGAGTAGGAAGCACTATCAAAACGGGTATAACCATCTCCATGTCTACCGGTAAATTTATTTCCACTTTCGTTCATAGACATGGCAAACTGTTGCCCTCCCGTTGGATTACCAGAACTGTAGCCATAAGCATGCCCGGTATTATAGCTATCTGAGATTAGAACAGTGACCACTTGAATGGCCGGTCCACCCGTACCCAGATCCAAATCTCCGGGGTTTGCCCATAAGTTTTTATTTCCCTCAAAATCCAAAACATTTTTTCCATTCAAATTTCGGGTACCTGAAGCGGGTCCTGCGGTACCGGTTTGTCTTAAATTGATATTATTCCCACTCTTATCAGCCCAGCCAGTCACCGGATTGCCGGTGATTGTGCTACTATCCGCAGCATCAAGCCACAATTTTAATGCGGGCAGACTGGTAGGGGACCAGGCAGGATCCGGGGCCAAGCCACCGGATGTTGTGGTTCCCGTGCCTTCATCCATTTTCCACCAGGCGACCAAGCCCTTCGTTTTGGGTCCACTGGTAAAGTCGGTGGTGAAAATATTGGAAACCGTTCCCCGACCATTGGCATCCGTGGCTGCACCATCTGATACCCGAATGCTTACATCCGAAGGGACATTTTGGGCGGTAACCGTAAAAGTGTATTGGCTAGCAGAAACAGCGGTGAAATTCGAAATGGCACCGCCAACAACTTCGATATCAGAAGCAGTAAAATCAGTCACATTGGCATCCACTCCCGAATTCTTAAAATCAACAGTATAACTACCTGATGAACCAGCAACCCCTGCAGGACCGCTGATAATCGGACCGGCATATCCGAAATCACCCAATCCACTTCCATAAATGGAAGCGATCTCTGAGGAGGAAAGGGCAGCCGAGTAAATACGAACATCGTCCAATTGTCCCTTAAACCCACGAGAACTAAAATCCTGCCCAATTCGCACATCCTGACTACTTGCTGTATTTACTGTTCCTCCACTGTTTGTGGATTTACCCACTACCTGACCGTCTACATAAAAAACCATAGACCCTAATGTTGTACTGGGTAAAACGGACACCACATGATGCCACCTATCATCGACTATCGCCACATCTCCGACTTGAGAACCTCCATTCATTTCAACCCGGTGTGCGCCCGAAACCCCGTCAGAGGTCTGCGTGCGAAATGTCCATTTTTGATTGGCCGCATTGCTACCCCAATTAAGAATAGCAGCAGCTCCTTTATCTGTTTTGATCCAGGCAGACATAGTACGAGCTGCAGAGCCTGTAATTCCTTTGTATCCGGTAATCAAAACATGATCCCCACCACCATCTAGATATAGACCGGTTCCAAATTTACCTGTTAAAGAGAGATTCTCCTGTACATTGGTTCCCGAGTGAGCACCGGTACGGTCATTTCCACTGGAATCATTCAAATTGCCCTCAAATTTCCACCAACCCTCAAGGTCTGCGTAACGGGTGACCGGCTCAACAAAATCAATGGTATGCTCATGTTTGGTCGATCCACGTAGGAGGGAATCATAGGCTGCACCATTTTTCAGTGACACACTGGTGAGACCACGCAAGATTCCAGGGGTCACCGTTACATTATATTGTCCAGGTGCCGTGTTGGTAAGATTGGATACCGATCCACCACCGCTAACTTCAAAATCAGACAGGGACAGATCGGTAACAGCAACTACGCTATTGTCCGTACTCACCGCCTCACGATTACTAAAGGCATAGAGATGCCAAGTAGAATTAGATACCGCATCGAAGGTAAATTCGGCTTCCGTGCCACTGGCAACATAGGTGCATTGAATAATCAGACCATCCTGGCTGGCACTATGATAACGATCCTGGTTTACCTGAAAGACTCCTGGAGAATCTGAACAGGAAAACATGACTTCCCGAACACTTCCCCATGCCTGACTGTAAATGGTGAAAACATATTTTTTACCATCCGTAAGACCGGTCAATTTCAGCTTTGCAGGATCCCCGCCATAT
>Ga0233432_10000053_pt1 | contig 89844 bp, 72 predicted proteins | sample SI_122_August201_6_FD_179870 | JGI IMG/M metagenome (GOLD analysis project Ga0233432, IMG submission 179870) | Seawater microbial communities from Saanich Inlet, British Columbia, Canada - SI_122_August2016_10_MG | ecosystem: Environmental > Aquatic > Marine > Inlet | place: Canada: British... | reverse complement strand
GAGGATTGCTGAAATGCAAAAAGAGACAGTCAAAAAAGAAGCAGAAAGGCTTGAGGGTATGGCTGAGTGGAAAGCTAGAATTTTAGGTATAAGTCAAGACGATGTCATTTAAATGCAAAGAATGTGGGAAGGACTTCGATTCACAAAGAGGTCTCCACACGCATGTAAAGAAACACGACATGTTTCTTGGGGATTACTACGTAAAGCATTACGCCCGTAAGAACAAGCTTACGGGAGACCTTCTCCCCTTTAAGAACTATAAGGATTACTTTTCGAAAGATTTCTCTCAACCACACCAACTCATGGAGTGGGTGAACAAGTCACCAGCCCAGGAAGTGAGAGAGTACTTAATTGAAATACTACAAAAGAGAGTATCTAATAAAGATATGGGCTATGGCCCAACGGAGTTGGAGCTAAGGTCAGCTGGATTGCCATCAATTGAAGTTTACAAAGAGTATTTTGGCAGTTACACATATGCATGTGATAAGGCTGGCGTAATGCCATTGCTAGGGAGCCAATTGCCAAAAGAGTTCTTTAATGATTATTCTAATATTAAAATATTAATTGATACTAGAGAGCAACAACCTCTTTCTTTTAAAAACTCAGAGTCTTTTAAGTTGGATGTCGGGGATTATGGTGTTACTGCAAAAGATTATGATTATACTTATGTCGACAGAAAGTCATTTGGTGATTTTTGTGGCACAACTACAGTAGGGTATTCTCGTTTTTGCAAAGAGCTTGATAGGTGTAGGTCTTTGGGGGCTTATTTGTTTGTGGTAATGGAATTCTCGTTTGAAGGCATTGATGAGTGCAATTACAAAAGCTACAAGAAGTATAAACTTGATTATGTACTTCATAATATGCGTGAAATACAAAAACAATACAAGGACTGTTGTCAATTTGTATTCGCTGGTTCTAGAGAGTTAAGTGAAGAGCTTATTCCTAAACTACTTGTTTGCGGTAAGAAATCTTGGAAGACTGATATAAATTATTTCTGGTCTAAACACTTAAAAGAATTATGAGTTGGATAAAAGGAATACAAGAGTCTAGAAATAGGTTCCCAGATATTAATAAAGAGCTTTTAGAGATAGAAGGATACCTTGAGGAAGATGAAGCTAAAATACTGTTTTATAAATTTCTACGACAGAACCCATCTTTTGCTGCGGAGTTCATAACTGGGGTCAGATTGTTCCCCTTCCAGCACATGGCTATTAAGGGCATGATGGAGACCGATTACTTTTTGGGGATATGGAGTCGTGGAATGTCTAAAAGCTTCTCTACGGCCGTTTTTGCGCTATTAGACGCTATTATGAACCAAGGTGTCCACATAGGAATCATATCTAAGTCCTTTCGACAGTCAAAAATGATCTTTACTAAGATGGAAGAGATAGCTCAAAGCCCAAAGGCTGAATTTTTATCTCAATGTATAACTAGGGTGTCTAAAGCTAATGACCAATGGGTCATGGAGATAGGAACCAGCAAAATTACTGCTTTGCCTTTAGGAGATGGAGAGAAGCTTCGTGGTTTCCGTTTTGAGAGAATGATTATTGATGAGCTTTTACTCATGCCTGAAAAGGTTTTGAATGAGGTTATCATGCCGTTCTTGTCTGTCATCAAGAACCCAACAGAGAGGCAAGAAACTTATGATCTTGAAACAGAGATGATAAAACAAGGCAAGTTGACCGAAGAAGAAAGAACAAAGTGGCCTAACAACAAAATTATAGGGTTGTCATCTGCTTCTTACAAGTTTGAGCATTTGTATAAGATGTATAGTCAATATGAATCATTGATCTTAAATCAAAACGAACAAGATAAAGCTCACAGGACAATAATGCACTTTAGTTATGACTGTGCGCCTCAACAGCTTTATGATCAAAACCTTATAGACCAAGCAAAGGCGACGATGAGTCAGTCTCAGTTCGACCGAGAGTTTATGGCTGTGTTTACAGATGATAGTTCTGGTTATTTCAAGGTTAGTAAAATGGCTGAATGTACAATTCCAGACGGAGAGGGTCAGTCTGTTGAAGTTATTGGGCTACCACAGGATGAATACATACTTGCTTTTGACCCGTCTTGGTCTGAGAGTGAATCATCTGATGATTTTGCTATTATGCTTATAAAGCTTAACAAGGAATCTAAAAAAGGAACTGTGGTTCATAGTTACGCTTTGCCAGGAGCTAATCTAAAAACACATATAGAGTACATGGCTTACCTTCTGACGCATTTCAATATAGTATCAGTTGTAGGTGACTATAATGGAGGTGTGCAGTTCTTAAACTCCTGTAATGAGAGTAGTATATTTAAAAGAAAAAAATTAAAACTAAATGTAATAGATGCTGATCTTGACAACCATCAAGAATACGACAAAGGCTTACGAAGTTTGAAAAGACAGTATAACAAAGACACAAGTACTTATGTTTTCCTAAGGAAGCCAACTTCTAAATGGATTAGATACGCTAACGAATTACTACAAGCTTCTTTTGATCATAAGAGGATATTCTTTGCTGGCGCAGCCATGAATGATGATTACAATAAACAAAGAAAAGCAAAAATACCTATAAAAAAATTGAGCTTTCTGCCAAATTATCAAAACAACTCCGAACCTTCCAAAATGATTGATTTTGTTGAACACCAAAAGGATATGATGGATCTTATTAAGGTCGAGTGTGCTTTGATACAAGTAAATACATCTGTTCAGGGAACACAAAGTTTTGATTTGCCAATAAACCTGAGAAAACAAAGCAGTGCAGATAAAGCAAGGAAAGACTCTTACTCAGCAATGATACTGGGGAATTGGATGATGAATGTCTACTACGACATGATGGATGACAAGATTGAATCAAGCCAGGGTACATTTACACCTATGTTTATAGATTAGATATGCAAGATTTTAAGTCTCTAGAAGCCAATTTCGACATAATCAAAGAAGAGTATGAATCGATAAAAGAAAAAATGGGTAATTACCCAGAAACATTCTTGTATGATAATGGAGGCTGGAAAGTGTTTCCGTTTTTTAATTGGCCCATGCCGACGCAAATAGAACAAGCTTATAAATTAGCTCCAAGGACATTAGAATTAATTAAAAGGTATGTTCCTAATCATGGTACTGCAGCATTTTCTAAATTAGAGGCTAATACTATAATTAGACCTCATATTGGAGATCAGAGTGATCACTTGAGATACCATTTAGGGATTGATTGTCCTGATGGTAATTGTGCATTAAAATGTGAAAATAAAGTGTATAAATGGGAAAACGGCAAGTCATTTATATTCGACGATAGAAAAAGACACGAAGCTTGGAACAAGACAAAAAAAGATAGAGTTATATTAATAATAGATTTTATAGAATAAAAAAAATGGAATACGATTTTGAAGAACTAAAGGAGAGGTTTAAGCCTATCGAGGACAGATGGGAAGATATTAAAGCTGAATATGAAAACATAGCTGACAATTTTTCTTCATGGCCATCTACATATATAAACAATGGAGACACATGGACTCTGTTTCCTGTTTTTGATAGAAGAACAGAGAGCATTGGAGATAGAATGGGTGTTGATATTGAGGAAGTATTTCAACCTCTAGTGCCTTTAACAACAAAATTGATTAGGGAAAATATACCTACTCATGGTGCTTGTGCATTTTCAAGAATGGAGCCTGGAGCAGTATTGAAACCTCACTATGGTTTTAAAACAGCGCATTTAAGATATCACTTGGGTATTGATTGTCCTGTTGGTAATATAGGTTTGTTTTGTGAAAATAAAATATATAGATGGACAGATGGAGAGTCTTTTATCTTTGATGACAGAAAACTTCATCACGCCTGGAATAAAAGCAGAAAAAGAAGAACTATTTTAATGATAGATTTCGTACCTTAAAGTGACTTTTCAAAGTTAAAAGTTTAACTTTGAACTTTTCCGTGTATAATCTTTTATGGCGAAAAGAAAATATACAAAAAAGTCAGATTACTGGAATAAGTTCGATCAAGAACAACAGCCAATCCAGACACCATCCGAAGATTTCAACCCAGACCTTATGGGTGAGCCTTTTTATACTTCCTCAGCTTCTTTTAAGACATCAAGAGCGTCCAGATCAACATCCGCACAAGGGGCAACTAGATTTAATAGAGCTGCACTAGATAAGAAGTCAGATAGGTTTTCAAGTATTAGAAGCGGACTCCTTCCATACAAGTATTCAGCTGATGGGGTAAATGTTAGAGACGCCATAGAACTTTGTCAGAAAGCGTATGCAAACGTCTCTGTTTTCAGAAACGCTGTCGACATTATGTCTGAGTTTGCCAACACAGATTTGTTTTTGCAAGGAGGAACTAAGAAAAGTAGGGATTTCTTTAATTCATGGTTTAAGAAAATAAACCTGACAAACCTAAAAGACCAATACTTTAGAGAATACTACAGAAGTGGAAATATATTCATGTATAGACTTGATGGTAAGTTTAGAGACGATGATTTCGTAGATTTAGTTAAATCTATTACCCCAACTGGGATTTCTAAGAATACTGTTCCGATTCGTTACATACTAATGAATCCTTATGACATTGTAGCTACCAGAGCTTCCTCTTTTAATGACGGTGCTTATGAAAAAATACTTTCTGAGTATGAAATGGCAAGACTTCAGAACCCATCGACAGACGAGGATAAGGAAATCTTTGACTCTTTACCAGATGATGTAAAAGATAGTATAAAAAGAGGAGCTTATAACACAGACGGTCTGAAAATTAAGTTGGACCCAGAAAAAGTTTCACACTCGTTTTACAAGAAGCAGGATTACGAACCATTTGCTATTCCATTTGGATACCCAGTTCTTGAGGACATTAATGCAAAGCTTGAACTTAAAAAAATGGATCAAGCAATAACACGAACCATTGAAAACGTAATACTTTTAATAACAATGGGTGCAGAACCTGACAAAGGAGGTATAAATGCACAAAACCTAAACGCCATGCAAAGCCTCTTCAAGAATGAGAGTGTCGGGCGTGTTCTTGTGTCAGATTATACAACCAAAGCGGAATTTATTATACCAGACCTGAATAAAGTTCTTGGCTCTGAAAAATACAAAGTACTAAACGAAGATATCAAACAGGGATTGCAAAACGTTGTTGTTGGCGAGGAAAAATACGGCGCAACACAAGTTAAGGCTCAGATATTTATTGATAGACTTAAAGAAGCCAGGAACGCTTTCTTGGCAGACTTCTTACAAAAAGAAATCAAAAGAATTTCGAAAGAGTTAGGCTTTAGATCTTATCCTGAAGCTGTATTTAAGGATGTGGATATGAGAGACGAAACACAGCTTATGAAAGTTGCCACAAGACTTATGGAGCTTGGTATTATTACACCTCAACAAGGAATGGAAATGTTCCACACTGGAAAATTCCCAGAAGTGGAAGCTATAGGGCCAGCCCAAAAGAAATTTATAGAGCAGAGAGAAGAGGGTTATTACAACCCTATCGTGGGTGGAGTGCCTATGATTGAGCCAGCTGGAGACGATGTAAATGAAGGACCAAATGCACAACCTGGAAGACCAGAAGGTACATCAGGAATACCTCAAGAAAACTCTGAAGCTAAGTATTCTAGGAAAAATATAGAAAAAACAATTCATAATCTTGAAACGGTTAGAGCCGAAATTAAAAAGGAAATGAAGGACAAATTAAGCATAAAAAGATTCACCAAAAGAAACGAGAAAATGCTTGATAGTTTGTGTGAGGCTATAGTTTGTTCTACAAGTGTTGAAAATTGGACGCAAAAAGCTGTTTCTTGTGTATCTAACTTGGAAGACATACAACATTTAAATGTTTTGCCTGAGATACTTGATATATCAGCCGAACATGAGTTAGATAATTATTCAGCCGCAATACTCTATCACAGTGATGAAAAGAAGTAGAAAGAACAAAGTCCCATATAAATATACAGCCACTTTTGAAGCAGAAGTTTTTTCTTGCGATATAGGTGGGGACTCTTTTATCTCCAAAGCTTCATTAGACAATTTAGAATCACTTATCCCTAATGGTATTAATTTCGAAGACAACATTGACCTTATGGGCGTTGCTTTTAATGCCGCTGTAGTAAATAAATTTAATAAAAATGGCGATGGAATTGATTCCAGTACGGCCATTGAGTATACCAAAAACTTTATACATAAACCAACAAATATAGAACACGATAAAGATAGAATCGTTGGTCATATTGCTAGTGCTGGTTGGAGCGAATACGGGACAAGTAGAGTCATGCAAGCAAACGAGCTTGCTGGTTACAACAAGCCTTTTAATATCGCTCTTGGCGCTTTGGTTTATAAATCAGCCAACCCAACATTTGCAGAAGCATTAGAAAAATCCTGTAGTTCAGGAGATGAAATGTACCACTCTGTATCTACAAGTTGGGAAGTCGGTTTTTCCGATTTTGTCTTGGCTGTTGGCAGTGAGTATCTTGACGAAGCAAGAATTATATCTGATCCTGATGAAATGGAAGAGATGCTTGGCTCGTTGAGATCGTGTGGAGGATCTGGTAAAACAGATAAGGGTGAAGTGATTAACAGGCTCATCACAGGCAAGATTTATCCGTTAGGTGTTGGTTATACAACTAATCCAGCAGCAGATGTCAAGGGCGTTTATATGAAGCCTGATAAAGAAAGATCAATTGTTATAAAAGACAAAAGAGATAAAAATATTTCACAAAGTGAAAAAACTAATGTAAACCTTAAAAAGAATAATTCTATGGAAACTGAAAAAGTTATTAACGAACTGAAGGATCTTCTTCATGAAAAGAAATTCTCGCAAGAAGCTGTCGCTTCTATGACCAGCACCTTTGCAGATGCTATCAAAGAAAAAGACGAAGAGTTTCGTGCAGAACTTACTAAAGCACAAGAAGAAAAAGAAGCTGTTGCTGCAGAGCACCAAGAACTTAAAACTTCAGTCGAAGACTTGAAGACAAAGTTCGAAGAAGCCCAAAATAAAATCGCTGAATATGAAGCCTCAATCAAGGCTGAACAAGCGGTTGCTCGTTTTAATGAGCGTATGGACGTACTCGATCAAAAATTTGATCTTGAAGACGAAGATAAAGAGTTTTTAGCTAAAGAGCTCAAGTCAGTCGAAACAACAGACGAAGCGTTTGCTTCCTTCCAAGAGAAGATGGATGTTGTTTGGAAGCACAAGAGTAAAGAAGCTAAAGCTGAATTTGAAAAGCAAATTGAAGCACGTATTCAGGAGGAAGTTGAGAAAAGAATCTCAAAGCCTACTGAAGAAGTTGTAGCAAGCAAAACCGAGGAGGAAATCCTTGATGGAGCTGAAATTACAGAAGCTTCAATTTCAAATTCAAACGAAACCGTTTCCCGTGATGAGGAAACATTACAACAAAAGTTTGCTGCAGCTTTTGATCGCAGCAATATAGAAATTTCATAAAAATTTAACAAAAAAAATAAAAACATGTCATTAAGAATTCTACCATTTAGACAATACGACGAGAATGATGTTATCAATCTCTTCGCCCTTGACGGTGCTAGTGCAAACGAGTCTACTACAGGCTCTGGTGCTGGCGATGCTGGTGTCTTTGTAAAGGTTTCCGCAGGAAACTTTGATCTAGACCCTGTATCATACTCAGATAACGCTTACCAAGGTAAGACCGATTATCCTTTCGTTAAAGCTCAATACCCAAGTGTTAATCTTGAGATTGCTCCTGCCGAAAGCGGTGACGCTCTTCTTGGACTTACTCTTCGTCAAACTGCAAAGTACGACGAGAATGGCGAAAAACTTCTTTACAACCCAGTGAAAGCTGAAGAGCTTGGCTGTGTTATGCCTGGACAAGCTGTTCCTGTTGCAACCCGTGGTGTATTCACCATCACTTCTGATGCTTACACTGGTGCTCTTGCAGTTGGTGGCGGTATCGCACTGAGTGCTACAGCAGGTAAAGTTGAGGCTTGTGCCGCAACCGCAGCAGAAAAAGTTGGTACTGTGATCGGAACTGGTTCACGCACAAGTGGAAATATCCCAGACGCATTCGCAGGTGATTACGCAGTTATTGCACTTGGTCTGTAATTTAACAATTAACTAGAAATATATATAATAAAATGAAAATTTCACTTAAAAGAACTCCAGAACAGGTCGAGCTTATTAAAGCTATGGCTTCTAAGAACCGTTCGGTTGCTTACGAAGCTCAGGTTGCGCTCGCTCAGTTTATCGGACCAGTCATTGCAGAGGTTATCAACAATGCACCAGTGCTCAGTAACTTGTTTACTCCACTTCAGTTTAACTCAGAGGACAATCCTTCCATTCCGTTGGATCTGTACTATGACGTTACTGATGAGGACTATGTAAACATCTACAGTACTAGCGTTGCTGGTGGTCTTCCTCAGAACCAAGTAACTCCTACCGTTTCTGAGCTTAAGATTGCTACTTATAGCCTAGACACAGCTGTTAGCTTTGATCGTCGTTATGCAGCCAAGAGCCGCATGGACGTTGTAAGCAAGACATTTACTCGTATGGCTCAAGAACTCCTTCTTAAGCAAGAGCGCACTTCTGCTAACCTTATTATGGGTGCAGTCGCTAACGCTTCTACTAACGGCAAGGATCACGTTTTCCGTGCTGGTGTAGACGGTTCATTCCTTCTTGACGATTTCAATAACCTCATTACCCGTGCAAAGCGCATTAACACCGCTTGGAACAAAGGTACTCCAGAAGGTGGTCGTCGTGGAATCACCGATCTCATGGTTTCTCCAGAAGCTGTTAAGTCACTTCGTGAGATGTCCTACAACCCAGTAAACACCAAGGGTCAAAATACTGACCTTGCTGCTACTGAAAGCGTTCGTGAATCAGTATTTAATGCTGGTGGTGGTCTCCCTGAGTTTTACGGTATTTCCATCATGGAAGTTAACGAGCTTGGCGTCGGACAGAAGTTCAACACAATCTTCGACACTATCGCTGGTGCTACAACCTATTCTGATGCAGACGGTGGTTCTACCGCAGTATTCGATGGTGCTGCTGACGAGATCCTTCTTGGACTTGATCGTGGTCGTGACTCTCTTATCAAGGCAATTGCCGTTGACGAAGAGAATGGTTCAGAAATGAATCTTGTCGCTGATGATCAGTACAGCATCCGCCAGAACAAGATTGGCTGGTTCGGTGGTATTGAAGAGGGTCGTATGGTCCTTGACAATCGTGCCCTAGCTGGACTTATCTGTAACGGACTGTAACAGTTAAAACAAAAAATTTAAAGGTCATCCTTAACGGGGTGGCCTTTTTTTGTGTAAATAATGTATAACAAGACTATAATATAAGTATGCAAGATGAAAATCAAAATAAATTAGATGTATCTTATGGTGTAGATAACGACAGTGCATCCGCTGAAACAATTAAAAATATGAAAAAAGGAAAGAAAAAGTCCAATATGGCTCAAGCTAAAACTCAAGTAGAAGCTAAAACAGAAGAAGCTCCAAAGAAGCCTAGCCTAATTAGCGAAATCAATGAAATGAAAGCTAGGAACGACACAAGAAGCCCTGAGTTCGCAAAGAAGATGAGTGAACTTGAGAATATTTTAGGTGTTGATCAAATCAATCCGTTTGGGACAAACGAGCTAGATGTATTCGAAGATAAACTCAAGGGAATGTCAGAGCGTGACTTACAAGACATGGCTTACAAGGTAGGTTTAAACCCATATATACCAGGACAACAACTCAAAGGAGTTCTCAAGTCTGAATTCAAAAGCTACAATAGGAATAACATGAGAAACTCTATGCCTACCAAAGTAGACACCATCAAACTAGATCCGAATAATCCTGATCACGCAGAAACAATCAAAATAATTGGAGAGGTTTAATGCAGGTTTTAGAGGAATTAGCTCAAGAATTAATGCAGGATGAGTTCGATAATGACTCCTCATTAAACTCAACACAATCTATTCTCTCTTGGATGAGAGCAAATCTTGGTGTTCTTAATGGGCTTCTTGATCAGTGTTATGAGCTAGATGGCGATGACATGGACGAGGAGGCTCAAGCGATATACAAACAAGCATATCTATACCATCACTACTCCAAGAAGGCTAGGAACGCTCTACGTGGCATTATGGACTGTTCTGTCAGCTCTGGCGGTGAGGTTGCATCAATAAGCGATGGAGAAAGTAGGGTTACATTCACAAATAAGAATGAATCTGCTAAAATAATTAGAGCTTTTGCTAATGACGCTAAAAACATTATGGATGAACTAGTCCATAAATACAATATGTATCAATCAGAACCCAGGCAGGTTTCTGGATTGGACGGATAATTTTCTTTTGTTGTTTGTTTTGGTTGTAAGGAGTCTCGTCTTTTAGGCGAGGCTTCTTTTTATTCAAAGAAACTTGGGTGAACATGATTGCCGCAAATAGACCTATCGTGGTTTGTTTTACACATATAAATTAGGTGGTAATAATCTTCAATTTGTTCCCAAGAAGTATTCATTTGCTCTAAGTATTTTTCAGCAATGATAGACCTTATTTTTAAAGCTCTTTTAAATAGCTTTGGGTCATGCCTAAGGGTGTGGAAGCCGTATTTATGTTCTGTCATGCAATAACACCTAGCTATATCAAAAAAAGGTGGGCCTTTGCAAACGTCGGCAAAATCTATAAGATAAGGACCTTCTCCCGATACGATTACATTGCCAACGTGGAAATCGCCATGACACAGGTTTTCTCCTTCTGGCAGACTGTTTAAAAGTTTTAATCCTTCTTGTTTTTCTTCCTTGGTATGCATCGTGGAAGATGAGATCTGATATCTTATTGAGTCTTTATAACTTGAAGATGATTGGATTTTGTGTTTTAGTACTTTCTTATGTAAAGAAGACAAGTAAAAAGAACAGTCTTCTAGTTTTTTGATATCTTCTTTACCTTCTCCTTTGAGAAACTCCTCTTCACTTAGGTCTGTTAGTCTGGGGCCTTTTATGTATTCATATATAATACCTAATCTGCTTTTGATATTATACCTTCCGTAGACCTGAGCCTTATTAAAATCTAAATCTTTAATAAGCAGGGCATTTTTAAATTCTTTTTCAACAAAATCTTCGCAAGTGAATTTCGGGAAGAGTTTTAATATCTTTTCTTCGTTTTTATCTAGTAGTATTGTAGAAGTTACTGAATCAGCAATTACATTATCGTATTCCATGATGTGCTGTTTTAGAGAAGTTAACAAGATAGTGATAGTCTTTAATATCAGACCACGAAACACCCATATCATTTAGATATAAGTCTGCAAAAGTTTTTAAATCTTTCCTGAACTCTTTAGAAAAGTTTTCTTCTAAAGTCTTTTTCCTGTAATTTTGAACTGTGCAGCAATATGTTTTAGCTATATCAAAAAAGATTGGGCCCCTTGTGATACTCGCAAAATCAATAGCATAAGACTCGCCTTCTGATATTATAACGTTGTTTGGGACTAGAGATCCGTGGCATAAAGATTCTCCTTCAGGAAGACTTTTAATAAGATCTAAAGCTTCTCTTTTTTCTTGTTTTGTATGGACTTCAGATCGCTGAACCTTGCGTGTTAAGTTTTTTTTGTAACTAATTGCATTTTCTGGGGCTTTGCAATTAAGTAGTCTTTTGTGCAGAGATGATAATTGAAGTGAATATTCATTATAAGAACTATGGGTTTCTTTATAAAAATCATCTATTAATAAATCTTTTAATTTTTTACCTTTGATGTATTCGTAAATAATACCCATTTTGCCATGAACCTCATTTCTTCCAATTACTTTAGCCTTGTTGAATGGTAGGTTTTTAATCATTAGGCTATTGTTATATTCGTGCTCTATTCGTTTTTCATTGGTTAAAAAAGGAAATTGTTTTAATACAGTTTTACCATCAAAGCTTCTAAAAACTTTGATCAGAGAATCTTCATATAAAACTTCTTCATATTTCATTATTCTTTTTTAATTAATTTAACCAAGAATAGATAGTCTTTGATTTCCTCTAAAGAAGTCCCCATTTCCTCTAAATATAAAGCGGCAAAAGCCATTCTTCTTTCTAAGTCTTCCGCTGATTTTACTTTGTGCCTTTTATCTAAGTTGTAGTATGTTCTTGCTATGTCGTATAACGCAGGGCCTTTTGATATAGTCATGAGGTCAATTGCATAAGCTTCTTCTCCTGATATTATAATGTTGGAAGGCTTTAAAGAACCGTGACACAAGTTATCTCCTTCAGGTAAGCCATCAAGGATTCTCAATGCTTCCTTTTTTTCTTCTTTTGTTATTAATACATTATCAGTTCTTGGTTTTAGTATTCTTGGTCTTATTATTTTTTTATAGCTTTCGCACTGATTGGGGGCTTTTATATTAAGAATATCTTTATGTAATGTAGTAAGATAGGACATGTGTTTGCCTGGATCTATTTCTGATTTCATCAAGTCTTTTAATGTAGGGCCCTCTAAATACTGATAAACCAAACCTTTTCTGTTTCTTACTTTTGTTTTGCTAATAATCTTAGCCTTGTTAAATGGCAAGTCTTTAACTATCAAGCTTTTGTTGAATTCTTCATTTATGTGTTTTTCTGGCATAAATTCAGAAAACAGTTTTAATGCAGTATTTCCGTCTATGCTTTTAAGGTATTTACGCTTCCAGTTTTCTTCTTTAATTGTATCTTTGTATTCCATGATGTTTATTTTCTAAAAAATTGTCCGTCAGGCATTTGATATTCTTGTTGTGCTCTTCCTTTTTTGCAAATATTTATTAAGTAGTAATAATCTTGAATGTCTTCCCAGCAAACGCCCATTTGCTCCATGTAGCATATGGAAAAATATTTTCTTTGTTTTAACATTAATTCCCAACCATCTGGGTCATTTTTTTGATGTAAGGTTTTGTTATGTTCTTGGCGTGTTGAGTAAATAGCTTTAGCTATGTCATACAAAGCAGGTCCACTAGTTATTGTAGCAAAATCAATAGCATAAGGTGTTTCATTGGAAACTAAAACGTTATCATTGTGTAATGATCCGTGACATAATCTATCAGAGTCTGGCAAACTGTCAATAAGTTTTACAGCGTGTTGCTTTACTTCTTTTGTGTGAAATGGAGATTTGCATATCTTTGGCCTCATGTCTTCTTTCCATGAAAGAACGCCTTTTGGACATTTTTGTTTTAATATTTCTTTATGTAGCGAAGATACATAAGATGCGTATTTTTTATATTCTACAGGATTCTCTTCTTTGTGGGAATGAACAAGACTGCTAACAGTTTCCCCCTCTATGTATTCATATATAAAACCTGTTCTATCTTTTATATTAATTTTCCCGTAAAACATTGGCTTGTTAATTGGAATTTTATTAATAGCTAAGGCACTTTCAAATTCTTTTTGAATTGCGCTTGAGTTTTTGTATTTTTTATTAAAAGGATTGCGTGAATTTTCTGTTCTAAAAAGTTTTAGTAGTTTTTTTTCTTTATTGCTTTTCAATAGAATACATTTTGGGGTCTCCATTATTACCTCGTTAAAATGCTTATATGTCATCGCTTCTCAATTAAAAAGCCCTGCGATTGCAGGGCTTTGTTTTATATATGTTATGTATCCATTTGTACTCTTACTACAGAGTGAAGATTGGTCTGTTCTGACCAGACCCACTACAAAGTATGCCGTTTTCTAAATCATCGATACCACCAAGCTGAACACCAAAGGTGAGATCAACAGTTTTGTTTGATCCAATGCTGGAGGAATAAGATTCAGAATCGAGAGTTGCTCCTTTAATGTCCCATACGATAGCTTCACCGCCTTCGCATGATTCAAGAGTTATTCTGACAGATCCTTGAGAACTTGTACAGCCAGAAATAAGCGCTGAAAGGTCTCTGGTTTCTTGCTCGCTCACAATAGCGTTTACAGACATAGATGCGTTAACAGGGAAGTCTACAACCCTAGCAAATGGGAACTTAGAACCAAGTCTTTCGATTGGTGATCTGGAAAGAGGCACAGAAAGGTTTGCACTTTGAAGGTGGAACTTGCCATCTCCGCTAATCTTAGCTAGTGCAGAATTATCGTCAGTAAATCCAGGGAATGTGATATAAATATCACCAGGACGTAAAGCTGAAGGACCATCTTGACCAGTGTTTACTGGCTTAAGAATAGAAACCTCTTCTCCAAGAGGAACACCTAGCTCAATGTCGACCGCAGGGCTTTCGCCGCTCATGTGGAAGTTACTTGGTTGAGTACCTTCAATTGTGCCGTTTGTTGAGTTGATGTTGGCAGCTTCAAAAGTAACAGTAGCTGTAGGAAGAGCTCCAACAGATAGGTCTACTGAGTAGTCACTAAGGAATGCGTTTCCGATACCGATAAGACTGTAAGAATCTCCGTTAAGGAAGTTTACTGAGTCTTGACCTTCTTCAGCAGTTACAATATAGAAGTTTCTTCCGCTTGAACTTTCGAGGAAGCCGCTTGGGAATTGGGCGTTTGATGTAATATCAAAACCTAATGCTTTTTCATTGAATCCATCACCTAAGTAATAGGAGAAGTCAAAGTTGACTGTTGGTGCTTCAAGTACCAAAGAATCGATACGAGCTAGGTTTCCGTATTGGTTTACGTCCTGTCTGTTAATGTTGAATCCATAGTTTGCACTTTGAACCCTGATAAGCTCCTCATGATCTCCAGAGGAGGTGGATGCTGCGTCTTTACTAACGTAAAGCGATTCCGATTGATAAATTACTCTATTTCTTGACATGGTTTAGAATTGTTTTTTTTTTAATTTTTATGCATACGGAATTGTTGTGCTATTTCCGCTAACAAAGATGCCGTTATTTACATCTCTTGTTCCTCCGATTTGAGTTGAGAAGGTGATATCAACACTCTTGTTAGAGCCGATACTGGAAGAGAAGCTTTCTGAATCAACAGTACATCCTTTAAGGAGGAAGTTCATTCCTGTTTTATCTACCCCACACTCTTTAAGAGTAAGGGTAACGTCTCTTCTGTTTGTTTCTCCACAACCACTAATTACATTAGCTAGGTTTTGAGCTTCCATTGTGTTAACAATAGCGTTAACACTTAATGTAGCATTAACTGGGAAATCAACAACCCTTGCGAATGGGAATTTAGATCCAAGTCTTTCGATTGGAGATCTTGAAAGAGGAACTGATAGAGATGCACTCTGTACGTGAATACCATCACTACCAATCAAACTACTTAGTGTCTCACCTTGGAAGCTTGAAATGTCAACCGTAATATCTCCTGGGCGAAGAGCTGAAACAATATCAGCTTCAGAATCCGAAGCGTTTCCAGAAGCAACTGGGACTTCGACATCAAGGCCGAGAGACTCTCCAAGTTCTGGGTCAACTCCTGGTGAAGTAACTCCGCTAAATACTACAGCATTTCCAGAGATTGCTGTATCTGCAACAATATTGGAAGCTTCAAAAGCTACTGTGGCTGTAGGAAGAGATCCAACAGAAAGATCCAATGTATAGTCTGTAAGGAATGCGTTGCCGATTCCTATAATACTATTTTCGGTTTCTCCAACCTGCTTATTAATGTTTGCGTCTCTTCCTTCTGGGACAGTTAGAATGTAAAAGTTTTGACCAGAGCCAGCGGCTAGGTGTCCTGATGCGAACTGACCAGATACATTCTCATCTGTGTTGGCATCTCTAACAAAAAAGTCTAATACTCTTTCATTAAATCCGTTTGTAGGATAATAAGTTACGTCAAAGTTAACCGTAGGAGCCTCAAGAATAATAGAATCAATTCTAGCTAGGTTTCCAAACTGGTTAACATCTTGACGACTAACTGAAAATCCGTAATTTGCGCTCTGTACTCTGTGAAGTTGCTCATGATCTGCAGCAGCTGTTGAGGTGTGCTCTTTACTTGCAAAGAGAGCTTCCGATTGATAAATTACTCTGTTTCTTGACATGACGTTATTATTTTAAATGTTTACAGTTGTTTTGATGGTTTGTGAAATTATTGATGCCTAAATCTGTGGTGTTGTATTTCAAAATCTATGAAGCCAACGAAAATATTATTAGACAAAGACTTTCGGGCCCTGTCTGTTAATTTAGATGTAGTTACATCGTTTACGTATAAACCATTACACTTTTTATATTGATTTGATAGATCATTATAATTAAAACTTCCACTTTTTAAGTCGTTAAACTCATTAAATGGGTGGTCTGACATTGGTATTACCGCTATCGACTCATTTCTGGAATCGTTGAAAATAGAGAGGACTCCATCTAATTGATAGCTATCTTCAGACATTACTGTGGCTGTTATTGTCGTAGTGGTTTCCTCCATACCCCCAAAAGCAAATCCTTTATTGTTTGATGTGTTGGTATTGAAGAAGACTGCTGGTATAACTTGATCGTAAGGTTCTATTGGGCCAAGATCAGCAGAAGGTATTCTTGAGTTTATCGTATATTTATTTTCGATAATTAAATCTTCTTCTGTTTCATTTGTGAAGTAAATGTTGAAATCTTTAACGGCGAAATCTGCTGTTAATTCATAATTTTCGTTTGAAGTCTCAACTAAAGCTCTTCCGTCGTTAAAATCCAAAGCCATTCCTTCTCTTCCGCTTAATAAGCTGTTGTAGGAGCCAGTAGGAGTATTACCAACTGTAACTCCATCTGGAATGATGGCACCATCTATAGAAGAGTCGAACACCCATTGTTTGTAGGGGCTTCCATAAGCTTTGTAATCAGAATCTATTCTATCGTCAGCATAATGCTCAAGTTGAACCCCAGTGTAGTTTGTGTAAGCTTGCCCTTTTGTTAAAAGGTAATTGTCAAACCACAACATAAAAGAGTTTGTTAGTTTATGATGGTATTGTTCTATCATCTTATTTCTTTAAACTTTTTTTTGTACTTTTTAAGCAAAGCAGAAATGTAAGGCCTGTTATTGAATTTGCCGCTTCTTACTTTAGATCCTGCTTGTATAGCTACACCTGATCTACTTGATGAGGATGATTTATTTAAAAGATAGCCAAGTCCTGATATTCCAGTTTCTATTCCTTTAGCCCAGCTGCGACCAGTTGCCCAAGGCATTGGTGTGACTGAAAATATATCCTCGGTTGTAGGCATTATAACACTAAACTTTCTGCCTTTTTTAGATTCTCCTGAATCTTTGTATGTTGTATTTCTTAAAAGAGTTAAAATTGGTTCTATAGGGTTATCTCCAGAATTAAATCCAATAAATGCAAACAAATTTGAATTGCCGTTCAATGTTCCGCTGATATTACCACCAGAAGCGCCAGTTAATATCTCTACAGTAACTGGGTCAGATAGAAAAGATTCTATCATTTCTTCTTTTGTTTTATCGAAGTTTTTTTTGAACGTTTTTGTATATTCTGTCTTTTTTACCTTTTGGGACTTTCTTTCTATCTCTTCTATTACGCTTTTTGGTATTCTTATCATTAATCTGTTGACTCATCTAATGGTGTTAAATAAAATGTATAAAAAAGTTTTCCTGTTAAACCGTATGGGGCTCCATCTGTTTGTATGCTGAATTTTCTTCCGTCAAACTCAACTCTTCTTGCTTCTTGAATGAATTTAAACCCATCTTCCCTTACTACTATTTTAACAGACCCTTTTGGCATTATAACCTTTACTTGACTGCTTTCATTGTTGAATAGTTCTTCTTCTGTTTTTATGTAGTATATTCTAGTGTCGAAAGTTTGGGAAATTGTTTCATATTCGACGCTATCTCTTCTCCCTAAGTCATTCCTCCCGTAAATTGAGTTGTATTTCGGGTCATGAGCTATAAGTGTCTTTTTGCCATTTTTATAAACGGTAATCGTTTGTGCAAAAGTTTCGTGTAATTTGTCATACAATCTTTCAATTTCTGATATTTGTGATGTAGATAAAAAGCCAGCCATATTGAAAATTACACTTTTTTTTATATTATAATAAAGGATAAAGGTATGAATGCTAAAAAAATTCTGAACGATAGTTCTGATAAGGAGATCAAATCGTTATTTAAAACAATGCTTATATTGGTGGAGGATATGAAAAAAGATCATGTTTTTCACTATCAAAAGCTATACGAGGAGATCCCAGAAGAATATCATTCGGTAATTAGGGCGGCAGATCACTTTACCCCAGAAAAGTTGGCGTGGATAAGAAAGAGAATACTTGACCACGGCAATGAATCTGTAAGAAATATGCAAAAAGAAATTGAAAATTTCAAGGTAACATTTAAATTTAATTAAAGGATTATGGAAAATAAAATATTATACAAGTTTACTCTTGATAAAGAGTATGAGAAAACTGTTGAATCAACCAGAAAAAATAAAAAAACTGGAGAGGAAACAATCACCAAACGGAAAAAGACAGTCAAAGAGCCTGTAGAGATTCAAATCAACAGACCAAACAGAAGACAATTAGAAGAAGCGGAGCTAGAATATTCTGTTGAGATGAGTAATTGCATCAAGAAGGGTATTCTTACAAAAGCAATGCTTGGTAAAAAGTACAGTGATACTGGCGGACTTTTTAGCGAAGACGACTCTAGTGCGTATGGAGATCTTTATAAAGAAGCTCTTGATCTTCAAAATGAATATTTAAGGCTAGATACAGTCAAGAAGAGGACAGAGGCTCAGGAAAAAAGATTTGAGAAAGTTACAGGCTTGGTTGCTATAAACAGGAAAAGAATTGTAGAGTTCGAATCTAATTTCCAATCCTTGTTTGATCATACCGCAGATGTTAAAGCTCAAAACAAAGTATTGCTTTGGTATTGCTTGAACTTGACATTTATTTATGATGAAGAACTTGATAAGTTTGTTCCTTATTTCAAAGGAGATGACTTTGAAGAAAAGACATCCTTTTATTACGAGTTAGAGGAAGAGGAAGATCCTTTTTACCTAGAATTAATCAAGAAAGCTTCTACGACACTTGCATTTTGGTTCTTCAACCAAGCTTCATCTCAAGATGAGTTCGAAAAACTCATGAAAGAAATGGAAGAAGGCACGGAAGAGGTTGCTGAAGAAGAAAAAGAAGCGGTTAAGTAGCCGTATTTTTTGTGAACGAGGAATTTTACATATCTGTAGCTGGAGAAATATTCGACGGCTACAGTGTGTTTGATTTTTATGGTAGGGATTTGTATTACAAACATACCAGTATAAAAGATCAAAGGAACCTCCATTCATACTACTTAAAGTATATAAATATAGCCAAAGCTAGAGGTGTTGAGTCTGAAGAGAATATACTTAAAAAAGTAAAAGAAGATGGTCTTTGGACTTCTGATGAGGATTTAAAAATATCTAATTTAGATGTAGAGGTTCAAAATTTAAAAAGAACAAAAGAGAGTTTACTTCTCCCCTCTCAGAAAAAAGCTGTTCAGGAGACCATAGAGCAGAAAACAAATGAGTGGCTTGAACTACTAACAAAAAGAAAAGAAATAGTAGGAAAAACAGCCGAAGATTATGCTTCTGGCATGGCAGCTCAAGAGATAATTAGATACTTCGTATTTGATTCTGCAGATTTAAACAAAAGAGCTTTTTCTAAAGAAGATTTTGATAACTTAGATGATGAAGAGTTTTATTGTTTAAGAACAAAACAAGATGAAATATCGGCAAGGTTAAGCGAATTAGATATTCAGAAAACGGTATTGAGACCGTTTTTTACTTTATATTTATCTTTTTGTGAAAACCCTAAAGATTTTTTTGGCAAACCGCTGGTTGATTTGTCTGTATATCAACTTAAAATGACGGTCTTTGGCAGGGTGTTTAATAGTATATTTCAGAATGTTGATAACATACCTGAAGATATAAAAATGGATCCTGAAAGACTTATAGCCTTTTCTGAATCTAAGAGTGACAGCAGTAAAGCTAAGAAGTTCATTGATGAAGATTCTGCAGCGTCGACTATATTTGGAGCAACAACCGAAGACGTTCAAGATTTGGCTGGTGATGACAGTTCTGGGATTTCACTCACAGAAGAGATTAAAAAGGCTGGAGGTAAACTTGATATGGAACAAATGATGAAATTGGCTGGTCATTAATTTTGGTTTTTGTGTAACTTATGTAAAGGATATAAGGTTATACAACAATGCCAGAGTCAGTACCATTACCGTTAAAAGGAACACTAGTAAACCAAACTCAACTTGAGAGACAGGTTGCTAATGTAGCAAAAAAAGCTGGAAGAAATTTAAAGATCGATCTTGGCACTAACGCCAAGGACATCAAATCTCTTGAACAGCCTCTTGGAAGAATAACTGGACAAGCTGACGAGTTTGGCAAGTCTATGCAAGCGGCAAATGCCCGTGTTATTGCTTTTGGTGCTTCTGTTGGTATTATTAATGCAGTCGTACAATCCTTTAAGAGTTTGGTTACTACAACTATTGAGGTTGAGGCTAGTCTTGCTAAAATAAACTCTATACTTAATACCACTGTATCTGGATTAGATTCTCTTAAAGGGCAAATTTTTGATATAGCAAGAAATACGCAACAAACTTTTGATACTGTTGCTGATGCTGCGTTGGAATTATCGAGACAGGGTTTGAATGCAACAGAGGTCGCCAAGAGACTTAATGATGCGCTTATTCTTTCTAGACTTTCAGGCATAAATGCTGCAGAGGCTGTGGCTGGATTGACTGCAGCTGTTAACAGTTTCTCAAAAGAAGGTTTAACTACAGGAGAGGTTCTTAACAAAGTTAGTAACGCAGCAAACAAATTTGCCGTTTCTGAGAGAGACCTTATTGAAGGATTTAAGCGTTCCGCTTCTGTAGCCCAACAAGCTGGCGTTAGTATTGATGAGCTTGGAGGAATTATTACAGCCGTCCAGCAAAAAACAGCCCGTGGTGGAGCTGTTATTGGTAACTCATTTAAAACAATCTTTACTCGTATTGGTCGTGCGGGTAACCTTCAGCTTTTAGAAAGTCTTGGAGTACAAATAACAGATGTCCAAGGGAAAATATTGCCAGCTACAAAACTTATAGAGAATTTAGCGGGTAAGTTAGGAGACTTGAACGATATTCAAGTAAGATCTATTACTGAAAAAATCGGTGGTGGATTCCAGATTGCTCCGCTGCTTGCGGCTTTGTCTGATTATAGTAGTGAGACTTCTATAGCTATACAAGCTACCGAAGCTTTTAGAAACGCTACTGATCAAGCTTATCAGAAAAATATAATTCTGAATGAAACACTATCTGCAGCAATAACCAGAACTTCATTAACAGTTAAAGAACTCGCAAATAATCTTGGCGAACTTGGAGTGACAGATACCTTTAAGGAGCTTTTGAATATAGTAAACAATTTTGTTTCTTCTGTAAATAATTTTTTAGATGGAGAAGGACCAGGAGCTAAGTTTGCAAAAGGCTTTTTGAGCGGATTGAGTGGAGCTTTAGTTAAAGGGGGGCTTGCTATTTTCGGTGTTCTTTTGTTTCAGTTGTCTAAACAGCTTTTAAAGTTTGGAGTAGACTCATTCAAAACATTTCTTGGTTTAAATAAAGAAGCTGAAAGACTTAAGTCAATTCAACAACAAATAGTTGGAACTCTACTTAATGATCAAGGTGTTAGGGAGAATATTTTAAGAATAGAAAACTCTTCTTTAACTGCTGAACAAAAAAGATTTCAACAAGCTGAATTTTTTAACGTAGCTTTAAGGGAAAGAGTAAAGCTCACTTCTCAATTAAACACTTTATCTTCTACTATAGCTCCAGGAATAGTTTCGGCAGGAAGATCTGGAGCAACTAAAAGAAGTGCTGGCGGATTTTTGCCAATTGGCGCAGAACAAAAGGACATAAGCAGAGGTGTTGGTGGTGCTCCTTCTTCAGCAAAGCCAGTTGTCATTCCAAACTTTGCATTTGGTAATGGTAAAAAAGGAACCATGGTCGCTAATTCTAGTGAATATATTGTTCCTAATTTTGCTGGTGGAGGCTCTGCTATCTTTAACCAAGACATGGTTAAGAGGATGGGCTTGCCAAGCGGAGCTAAGAAAGTAAATGCGGCTGGTGGATATATTCCAAATTTTGCATCAAAAGTAAATAAAGGAGGTTCTAATTTTGTTCTGTTGACTGGCTCTTATGGTAACGACAGTCCCAATGCTTCATATTTTGGAGCTGTAGACAAAGATGGAGAAACAAGAATTTATGTAAGTCCACAAGAAGCATTAAAGCAAGGTTTCAAGTCAGAAGCTATTACTGAGGTTGCTGTGCCTACATTTCAAGCAAAAAAACCTAAGGGGGACACCAATGGAAAATCTTACATAGATTCTTTAGAGGGGAAAATCAGGGATCTTGGTGCTAACGAGGCTGTTAAAACTGCTCTTAGCATTAGCAGCCCAGGCAACGTAAGAACTGAAAGCGCAGAAAAGTTAAAGGGTAGGTTTCAGAAAGGAGCTGTAAACTCTTTGGCTGGGAGTGTTTTTGAGGTGGCTTTAGCTTCTATATTGGAAGGTCCTGGTTTTGACGACTACGCATCAAGAACTGAAAACTCTTTGATAGACTTACCTAAATCCGATAATTTATATGCAGCTTTTGGTGTCGGTAAAGGTCAAGGAAAAGATGGCGCAGAAGTTAAAGGGTCAAATAGTACAGAGCTTCAAAAGTCAGCGGCTAAAAAGTTTTTTGATGTATTGGTTGGAGGCAGAAAAGCGTTCGAGAGAAAACAAGGTAGTAAAGAAACTAATCTTGTAGGTAAGAAGCTTCTTAATAAAGATGCAATCAGGCTTGGGTTCTTAAAACTAAATGCCAAGGGAAAATATCCTAATCGAACTTACACAATAAAAAAGAATGATCTAAGTAAATTAGAAGGTGAATCTTTCACTTCTGACAAGACAACAGGCGTATTGAAAAGAGCTGCTTCTGGTTATATACCAAACTTCGCACAAAATCAAAGCCCACTTGAACAAGCTATCGGCAGAGAGAGAGATGCTGGAATCCCAATCAACCAGATTAGAATAAACCAAGACGGCAAATTAAGAAACAGTCAAAATCCAGACGGTATTGCTGTAACTAATACTAGAGATGAGCCTACTGGCGCTGTTCCTAGGAATGCCTCTAGAGGGTTTGTTCCTAATTTTATTGGGCCAGGAGCAGGAGTAGGTGAAGCTGCCAAAGCTAACGTAGGTGCTCTTAAAAAGCAAACAGAATCTTCTGTAAAACTAACTAAAGCAAACCAAGGTCAATTGGTAGCTTCAGAAAAATCAACATCTTCATATTTAAAAGCTTCTGGGGTATTCTTCATAGCTCAGAGTGTTTTGGGTGGATTAGCGACACAAACAGAAGGAACTTCAAAAGCTGTACAGGAATTCGCTCAAGCCGCTTTAACTTCTGCTTCTATATTGTTTGGTCTTCAGTCAGTAGGATTAACCCCTGGAATTAAACGTGGCGCTGCTAAAAGCGGACCAAACAAAGCGGGTTCGCTTGGTTTTAAGGGGGCTAAGTTGGAACTAGCTGGACAAAAAAGATCAGCGTTAGGCTTAAGAGGAGGAGGTCTTTTAAGAAGTTCTGGTAAGTTTGTTAGTGTTCTCGGTAAGGCAGCTGGTATTTTTGGTAGATTTGTTCCTATATTAGGAACTGTTATTACTTTATTCCCTATATTAAATGCTGTAATTAAAAAAGCTACTGGTGGATTTGATACATTATCTTTTCTTTTAGACGGATTAAAAGGCATAGGTAGAGTTTTAGGGTTTATAGATACGCCAGCGGAAGCCGCTGCAAAGTCTCTAGAGAAACTTAGAGAGTCTTCTCTTGATGCAGCTTTAAGTCTTGATAAAGGCGGAGAGTCACCAACAGACTTAGTACTAAAAGAGTTAAGATTAAAGATAAGGGGTATTGAAGACAAAGACGGAAAGGTAATAACAGACCCTAAAGAAATAATAACAAGTGTCTTAAACAAGGGAAGAGCAGATGGTATAGGAAAAGAAACTAGGGGTATAGCTGATCAAAGTTTAATTTCGACATTGAGTACTCAAGATAAACAAAAACTTCTTGAGAAACCAGAAGATGTACAGAAGTTGTTGGGACAACAACAAAGCAAACTAAGCAAAGAAGACCAATCGAAAAGAGAAGATGCTATCAAGAAGGAAATAGCATTAAGAGAAAGACTTGCAAAAATTGACGGTGATAAAAGTAGGGTCGTAGAATCAAAGCAAATTCTAAAAGAAATAGAAAAAGAAGTAGTACTAAGAGGAGAGATAGAAAAGAAATTAATAGCTTCTTCGGATGCAGCTGATAGGCTTAAAAAGATTCAAGAAGACTCCAGAAGAGTATTGAGGGATACGGCTCTTTCAGCCTTGGATTCTGTTATAGCCCAGCAAAAATCAATAGCAGCAATAAAATCAGAAAAAGAATTTAAACTTGAGCTTTTAAAAGCTTCTGAAAAAACTAATGCTATACAAGGTGCGGAATTAGATCGCAGACTGCAAAATCTACAGGTAGAAAAGGGTTTGCAAGAAGAGATATCTGATATTTTCACTAAAAGAATATTATCAGACGAAGGTCTAAAGACAAGTTTGATACCAGATGTTGGAGGTACTATAGATGCTCAAGCATACCAGCAAATTGCAGATCTTGTTTTAAATATTAATGATAATCTATTAAAGACTGGCAAGTTTGAGGGAGATATAGTTAAGTTTGCAGAAGAGAGGCTTTCTCGTATAGAAGGTATAGCTGGAAAAGAAAAGGAAGTTATAGCCTCGATAAAGCAAAGCGTAGTAGATGCAGCAAAGAGAGCAGCAATAGCAAAAGCTGACAATGATCTTCAAAATGCAAGACTTAAATTATTAAAACTTCAATCTGCAGAAGAGAAGAGAATTAATGACCTTCGTGATAGGCGTACTAAAAAACAAAGGGATATCGGCACTTCCGCTCTTAATGCAGAGCAAAGACAAATAGATATAGAGAGAGCTAGACTTGATGCAGGAAAAGCTGGAAGAAAAGGTACAACTGCAGACGTTAGGGCTTCTAACGCCTTAGACTTAAAGCAGACAGATTTAGATATTCGCACGGGAAGAAAAGCAGCAACAGAAGCTCAAGCTGATGATCTTGTATCTCAATTGAGAGCCTTCTCTGATGTTATAGACCCATCCAAAAGAAAAAGTTTGGAAGATAAGATAACTGGATCAGAAGACATACTAGATTTAGCACCTTTAGAGGTTTCGGTAGGAAAGTTAATAGAAAAATCAATAACCGACTCCAAGAAACTCGCAGAGGATCAAGCAAAGAAAAGCCAAAAGCTTATTGAGGATTTAAAATCAACATTAGAAGATGGTTTAAGAACAGAATTTGGAGCTAATGTTAATATTTTCGGAGCTAATGTTAATAAGTTCGGAGAGTATATTGCTCAGGCTCTCGCAGAATCCAGAGCCAAGGAAAAAGCAGGTATAGAAGAGTCAGAATTAACAAGAGGACCAGAAAGAAATAAAGAGTTTAAAAAAGCTGCGGATTCTTTAATAAAATTTAATAAAAACCTGGATGATAATAAAATAAAATTAAATGATTTAAAAAGCGAATTAGAAAATTTAATCATTCAAAGTCCTGACGGTTTTGGTGAAGATTCTGGAATAACCACAAGTCTTACACAAGGTTCTGCAGGAGCACAAGCTAGTATAGAAGGCAAGAAAGCAGAAATCAAAGTACAAGAAGCCCAAATTCAGAATGCTCTTAATCAGATACAAACATTCACACAACAAGTAGCTGAACTAAAAGGCGAGGAATTGCAAGTCCAACAAAGACTTAATGAATTGTCGGTTAAAGAACCTGTTACCCCTGCTGGAGACCCTGCTGGAGATATAAATGAAGCTGCTAAGGCCTCAGGTGATCTAAAAGTAGCAAACGAAGAACAAAAAACAAGCCAAACAACTTTAACTACTTCAACAGAAACTTTAAACAGAGCGATATTATCATTGACTCCATCTATTTCGAGTTTATTTAATATTCAAAAAGTTCCTCAACTTGGCGCTGCTAGTAATATTTTTGATCTTAATAAGCCTACTACTGGATTTATTGGTTCAGCAGAAGGCATCGGATTAGCGAAACAGCAAACACAATCAGAAGAACTAAGAAAAGGAACAGAGTCTTATAGAAAAGGTTTAGAACAAAGCCGCATAGCTTTAGACAAAGGAACAATAGCGAGATTAAGGGCAGACGCTGCACTTAAAGATTTCACTGGTAGCCTTAAAACATTAGCAAGCTTAATTAGATCTGAGTTTGAAAATATACCAGAACAAAGAGCTCAGAATACTTTTGATATTCTAACCACGGCTGATCCTGGAGCTCTTCAATCTGCTGGGGTAAATCAGGGAAGGCTAGATATTTTACAAAGTGGAGAAGGTACTCAGTTAGATAGAATAAGACAGGCAAATGAATATGTTTTAGCTAAAGAAAAAGAACTTGCACTTTTAAAAACTATAGATACAGCATCTAGAGTTCAGCTCGAATACGAATACGAGATAAACCTTAAAATATTAGCTTTAAGGGAAAGATTAAATGCTGCAAAAACACCTGAAGAAAGAGGATCTGTCTTAAGAGAAGCTGCAATCTTAGAGAGACAAAAAGATAATCCTGATATAGGCACTCTGTTTAAAAAACAAGGTAAGAGCCCAGAAGAGTCAGCCAAAGAGATTAGGGAGATTCTAGTTAGCGGAGCAACCAATTTTGTTGACACTTTATCAGATGGTCTAGTCGACTCTATAAGCAAAGGGGAGTCTCTTAGAGATACCTTAAGGGAAGCTGCATCAAGCTTTTTAGAAGATTTTGCAAAAACCTCGCTTAAAAACTTACTAAGAGGTGTTGTCTTTGGTCAAGGAGAGGGTGGATTCCAGGGCATTCTTGGTTCAATATTTGGTCAAAAGGATAGTGGTGCAGGATCAGGATCTGCTGCAGGAGCTACTTTGATAAATAGTGCTAGAGGACTTACCTCAAGTAGCCCGCTTTATGTAACATCAACTGATGGGGAAGGTTTGACATCAGAAGGTGGCGGAGGTGAAAGTGGCGGTATCGACATAAAAGGTGGTGCTCTTAAGGCTATTAGCAGTGTTATCGGAAAAGATATAAGTGGTGTAGCTGGTTTATTAGGTCTAGGTGGCGAAAGCGGAGGACCGAAAGGTTCTCAATCAAATCCTGTTTTTGTTAATGTCGTTAATGGCGGCGGAGGCGGAGGCGGAGGAGGTATACAAGGCTCTACTGGCGGTGGCGGTGGTTTTCTTGGTGGAGCTATTGGCAGTTTAGCAAGCCTTATACCTGGAGTTGGACCTGTCTTAGGTCCTATTTTAGGAGCCATAGGATTTAATGAAGGTGGTTCTGTACCTGGTCGTGTTACAGGTGGATCTGGAGTCAGAGATGACGTTCCAGCTGTTTTAATGGCTGGTGAGTATGTAATAAGAAAAAGTGCTGTTCAAAAGTATGGATCTGGGATGATGGAGTCTATAAACTCTGGGAATCTTACAGGTTTTGCTACTGGAGGTATGGTTGGTGGAGCAAGATCGAACGAGCCTATTAATGAGTACATGGGTTACAGAAGAAGTATTAACGAATCTGACAGAACACAATCTGGAATCATTGCTTCTGACTGGACACCAAAGGCATCAAAATACCAAGACCAAGATAAAGAGAGGACTGTAGATCAGGAGGAGAGAACCGAATCTGGAGTTCTAGCATCTAAATGGATTGCTGAAGCAAGCATACAAAAAGCAAGGAAGAAAAAAACAGAAGAAAGAATAAGGATTAGGACCGAATCTGGAATTGAATCTTCTGAATGGACACCGCTGGCAAATTCATCTACAGCAACAAGGGAAGCAAGAGAAACAAAAAAAGATTCTGATAAGTCTAGAGAAAATGAGAGGACTAACTCTGGAATTGTAGCTTCAAATTGGACCTCTAAATCCAACTACTCTAATGTAGAAAAAGAAGAAGAAAGACTTAAGAATAGAGAATTGAGATCTGATTCTGGTAATTTTATTTCCAAGTGGACAGATTCTGCTAATTATGCAAAAGAAAAGACAAGAAGTTTTGAAGACAATAATGAATTGAGAAATGATTCTGGATTAAAGTCTTCAGACTGGACTCCTAAAGCAGACGTAATAAGAGAGAGTAACGAAAAAAGGAGAAAGAAGGAAGAAGAAAACAGAACAGAGTCAGGACTGACTGCATCAAAATTCACACCAGCAGCTAACTCAGGTCAGGTTTATAACTTAGAAGAGCGTTTTAAAAATAAAGATCTGAGATTTGATTCTGGAGCTTTTGCATCTAAATGGATAGATTCTTTCAAATACGCTAAAGAAAAAAAAGAAAGAGTAGATCAAAGTGTTAAGTTTAGGTCTGAGTCTGGAATTGAGGCATCTAAAGCTACGAGAGAATCCAGCTTAAGAACATCTTTTGATCCGAAGTTTGGAGGTGTATTGGATGAGAGGTTGACTAATTTAAGAGTATCTGAATCAAAAGACAAAAAAGAAAATCCAGCTTTACTCATGGGTGGGGAGTTTGTTATGTCTAAAGATGCTGTTTCTTCTTTTGGAACATCATTCCTTGATGCTATAAATAATGGTTCTGTTAAGAAATATGCAAAAGGAGGACTTGTACCTGGAGCTACATTTGCAAGAGAAGAAAAGGACTTTAAAACAACAGATATATTTGGTTCTCCATCAGGTGCTTTGACACCTCAAACAGGTAGGCAGGATTTTATTATACCTGGTCTTTATGGACAAGGTCAAATAGAAGGAGCTGGCAACCTGCTTAACTTTTCTACACAGGCTTTTACTGGAGGTCAAAATGATGTTATAAATCAAGCGGCAGGAGCTTCAATGGTATCCTTAGAACCAGAAAGTGTTAGATTGACAAACTTTGGTAGGACAAGAGGAACACCTCTGCAAAGAGCTACTCAAGATGCTAAAGCTCAAGCCTTTGGATTGAATCTAGAATACCAACAACAAGTTGCTGAATATAATGAGCTTGTTGAGCAACTCAAAAAACAAGAAAAAGAAAGAAAGAAGCAGCTGCTTACGCAGCTGGCAATAAGTGTTGCCACTATGGGTTTAACCGCTGGGTTAAATGGGATTGGTGCAGCCATGAACAACGGTGGTGTAGCTGCTAATGGAGGTTTTTGGAATTCCTTCCTTCGTGGTGCTCCAGGATCATCTGGATCTGGAACTAATACTGGAGGTCTATTAAACCTTAGGGGTTACAACCTTGGAGGTACTGGATCTGGTCAGAGTTTGGCAACAGGAGGTTATGTTACTGGAGGAGGATCCAATATAGATAACGTGCAAACTATGCTGACTGGTGGCGAGTTCGTTTTAAATAGAGCTGCGACAGAGAGAGTAGGAGCTGATAATTTACAGAATCTAAACTCTGGGGGAGGTGAAGACTCAGAGAAAGTAATTGAAAAGTTGGACGAAATCTTAAATGCAACAAGAGATAATAATGGTGAAATCAACATTACCGTTAATGGAGGTGGTGGCGGTAATGAAAATAGTGGTGGCGGCGGTTCATCAGGAGGGCCCGACGGTAATGCTACAGTTGAGAAAAAAGGAGCCTCAAACAACAATAAGTATAGGGAAGAACTTGGTAAGACAATAAAACAGAAAGTTCTTGAGGTCCTTAGGGAAGAAAGAAGATTAGGAGGAACTCTTAGGTAATGTTTGGAGCTATTTTAGATTATGAATCTTATGTGATGTTAGATGGATATCATTTGACAGGGGTTTCCTCTGCATCTATCTCATCAAAACATTCAGCTTCTGTTATTAGCCCAATAGGGACTGAAGCTGGTCTTACTGTGTCATCTGGGCCAGTACAGCAGACAATGTCATTAACTAGAAGTTTGATTTATAATGATCCATTCTTTAACTTTATAGGTAAAGACAAGGTCATTGATGGGCAGGTTTATGATTTAAAAAATGATAGTTATTATGGTTTTGAAAGCGGTTATTTATCGAGTTATTCTGTAAATTGCGCAGTTGGTTCGATGCCAAAAGTTAATAATTCATTATTGATTTTAGATGAGATTAAAAGTGGGTACAAAGAATTCGTAAACAAAAAAACGCACCCAGTAGTTAATAGTCCAACACAAGACAGCATATCTATAGAATCAGAAGATTTTCAGGGGAATAGGGTTGTAGGTTTTGACTACTCAGTAAATATAGATCATGAAGTTTCCTACGCTATAGGATCTAATCTTCCATATAACATCGAGGAGAAAAGACCTTTGAAATACAATGCGTCAGTACAGTTAGAATTAGATAAAACTTACAATAGTCAGAGTTTTGATTTTTTAAACAGAAGGCAAGATAGGGATATTTCTTTAGATGTAAAAAGCAGAGTCGGAACACTTTTGCAATACATTAAAATACCAAATGCTAGTTTGGTATCTAGGAACTTGAGTCAGAGAGTAAATGGGCAACTTTTGATGAATTTATCTTATGTAGGTCATTTAGGCGGAGATAGAAAAAACTTACCTTAATTTGTTTATTTTTTAAAAATTTTATATATAATATATATGGCCTATATAGACATAGATAGCGATGATCTACTTTACGACAGAACTAGAAATTTCTCTGGAGTAACGGATTATGAGGGTATTAGTGATATCACTTGCCCTACAGAAGGTTCTAATGTAGAATTTTTGGCCAAGGATAAGGCTCTAACTACTAACAATAATTGGTTGAATATAATGCCAGTTGGTATAAATAATGTTTATGCTAATTATAGGATGGTTTACGAGGCTAAAGAAGAGGACGCCAGAAAACTAGCTAATTTTTTTGAATCAAAAAGAGGGATCGATCCGATTTTGTTTGATACAGACCCTACCGTATATAAACCAGTTAACGGGTATTGCTCGGAATACTCTGTAACTCAATTAGATGTCGATACATTTAAAATATCTGCTTTGTTTGAAGTTACTGAATCGCCTGGACACCTCAATTGGACTGGTTTGAACTTTTTGTACGTAGGGGAAGAAAGTATTTATTATGTTCAAGAAAATAAAAAATACGAAGAAAATGATATAGCTTATGACCAAAGACTTGAATTTGAGTATCAAGATAGGTTAAATAATTTTTATTATTGCACTGAAGACCACGATTCCTCTCAAGATACATCTACAAGCCTTGAGGATAGCCCCTACTGGACTAGAGACTTTTTTTGGCAACCTGATGTTGGTCAGTCGGCAACGGTTCCTATGGAAACTCAAAGATTCGGTGATTCAGACGGATTTCCTTACAGAAGAAAGGTTAAGGACAACAGTGCTTCTTTCCCTCTTCAATATAACTTTTCAGAAATTAGCACTAAACAATTAAAATCTATGCTTCATTTTTTAGAGTCTAAAAATGGGTATAAGAGGTTTAAGCATAGAATCAATACTGTATTTAATAGACCTAAGGTGTATGTCTGTAGGAAGTGGACACATACTTGGAACAGTTTTGATTCTCATAACCTTGATTTGAAACTTGATGAGGATCCTTTTGGTGTTGTTCCCGATAGAGTGAAACATAGTGAAGAAACTCTTTCTTCACGAGCGTTTGGCGGTGATGATAATTTACTTGCTCAAGCTTCTGAAGATATACCTCCAAACTGGTTCGAATTAGATCCCGATATTTTTGATTTGAAAATAGGTGCTGGTTGTAAATTTATAGGAGAAAGCGCATTTGAATCAGCGCCTAACTTGCAGGGGTTATTGAATATACCTGGAAGTGTTACTGGAATAGGTGACGATGCTTTTAATTCGTGTGCTGGGTTAAATAATTCTTTGATTTTAGGAGGGGGTATTTTGGAGTTAGGTGCTAGAGCTTTCTATAACTGTGGTTCAATGACTGGTCCTCTTTTGTTGCCACCTAATATAAGGTATGTTGGAGACGAGGCGTTCTCTAGTTGTGATGGTTTTGATGAGGATCTAGGTTTGGGAGAGAGTCTTACAGGTTTAGGTGATTCAGTATTTATGGGTTGTGTGAATATTAACTCTAAAATTGCTATACCTCCTACGCTAAAAGAAATACCTTATCAGACTTTCAGGGGTTGTGTTAATCTTTATGGAGATTTAGATATACCTTCTGGCGTTGAAGTAATAGGAGAGCAAGCTTTTTGGAATTGTAAGAGGATTGGTACTGATGTCAATTTCCCGAGTACAATAAAAACAATACAAAATAATGCATTTCGTGCCTGTGATAAGGTGTATAATATTTATATAAATGCTCCATTAGCTCCAAATATAGTAGGCGAACCCTTCCCTCTAAGTACTATGAGAAAACTTAGAAAAATACATGTTCCAATAGGTGCAGAAGGGTATGATACTGCGTATTGGCAAGCTAAAGATTCAGCAGGGAAATTGGTATTTGATATAGTTTTATAAAATGGCAAACAGGGTAACATTAAATAGCGCAAATACAGTTGTCATAATAGGCGATTCGCCATCATTCAAAACGACAACTGAATCTGGATTTGTTTTTGCTGGTGTAAGATCTGCTACTTATGGTTTTAGTAACGTAAGGGCTGATGTTGAGCAAATTGGAAGTCAGCTTTATGAAGAAAAAAACATAATAAGGCATCCAGATGTAACACTGCAAATGAGTTATGGTTTTACCCCTACTTTTGCAAACGAGGAGCTTTTTGGTTTCAATTATAATTTAGATTATAAACCAGAGTTTAGTATATTAAATGGTTTGTCTGAAGTATCTAATAATTTTTATTTTTACAACCATCCAGAACAAGGTTTTGATGGAGCAGAATACATAAAAAATGGAGCGTCTTTTCCTAATGGTGGTGAGGTTGTTTCTATTGGCAATGCATATATAACAAATTATAGCGTTAATTTTTCTGTAGGATCTTTTCCAACTGTTGATGTAGAGTTTGATTGCTCTAATATAAAAATTGAAAATTATTTCTCCCAGCAGGTTGAATCGCCCTCAATAAACTTAAAATCAGGTAATAACATTGGCGTTGGATCAATAAATTTAAGTAATGTTAATTATTTTGAGACTGGAAAGTTTGGGGATATATACGATCTTGATAGATCAGATATAGAAACCATACTTCCTTACGATATTAAATTTGAAATGGACAATCTATCTATAGGTGGTCAGAAGATAAATCTTCAAAGCCATAGAATAGATGAGTTTTCTGTTAATATACCTATTAACAGGGCTAATGTGTATAGGCTTGGCTCCAACTATGTTTGTGATAGAAAAATAGAATACCCTATAGAAGGAACTTTATCAATTTCTTCTTTGGTAACACAGATGGAGGCTGGTTTTATAAGTGGTTTGGTTTATGGTGACGAAGTATCAAACTTAAGAATCATTACTAATGATTGCAGAAAGCAAATAAGTTCGCAGTTTTATTTTGAAGATATAAAATTAGAAAATGTTGAGTATCAAACTTTAGTCAATGAACAGACAAAGTATAACTTAGAATTTTCTTTTCAAATATCAGATACCAAAGGGTTTAAAACATCTGTAACAGAACAAGATATAGGAGTTACTAGATTTATAGATGATGAAAATAAAGTTTACGAATACATATTGGATGATGTTATTAGTAATTGGCAATCTGGTGATTTAAATGGATATAAAGTTGCTTTTGGAGAATTAAGATCTTACAATGTTTTTGATGGCGCTTTTGCTTATGCAACTAATATAAATAGCCCTGTTTATTTACCGCCCCAAATATTAACGATGGGCGAAGATGTTTTTATCGGTTGCTCTAACTTACCTTCTTTTTACACAGACTCTTCATGTGTTATACCAGCTTTTGGAGAAAGGTGTTTTAAAGATTGCTCTTCTTTGCAAAATATATTTATTCCAGCAAGTGTGCTAGATATAGGAGAAGAATGTTTCATGGGGTGTGATTCCGCAGAAGCATTATTTCTGGCCGATGTGCAAAGTATAGGGGAAAGAGCTTTTTACAACTGTTCTGGATTAAATCAAAGTTTATATATACCAGATACTACATTAACACTTGGAGAGAGCGCTTTCGAAAATTGCAGTGGTTTTATAGGGGGGCTTTATATAGGAAACTCTTTAAAAGAGATAAAAGAAAAAACATTTAAAAATGCTAGGAATTTAAGTTTTGAAATAACCATACCAGATAACATTTCTGGTATAGGTAAAGAGGCTTTTTACCAATGCGAAGGTTTTAATGGAGAGCTTACATTAAGCAACCAACTAACAACTATAGAAGATTATACTTTTTATAATTGCAGCTCGTTGACTGGTGATTTAGTTATTCCTGATAGTGTAAATGAAATTAAAGTAGGAGCTTTTCAAGGATGTTCATCTTTTAATGGTTCCCTTATGTTGCCTAATGTCAATATTGTTGGCGACGCATCTTTCTCTGGGTGCTCAGGTTTGCAGGGTAGACTGTCGTTGAGTTCAGGTATTGAAAGTATAGGAGATAACGCTTTTATGAATTGCGCATCTTTAAATTCCTCTTTGACTATGCCGAGTGGAGTCAGCTCAATAGGAGACCAAGCTTTCCTTGGGTGCTCTGGAATTACTGATGTATACATGAATTCTCCAGTGACGATATTTCAAGGAAGTAATTCATTCTCTGGGGTAAATGGGTGTATGTTCGTCTCTCCTTTTTACTATAACGACTACTTAAGCGCTGGGACTGCTGGTTTGTACCAAGGAATGCCTGTTTGCTACGGATCATTAGATACTGTTATTTATGATGCAAATACTTCAGAAGTTATAAAATTTATAAGAGGGGATATTCCTTCATACTGGTATACAAATCAAAGTAGAGACGCTCTTTTAGTTATTGGATCTACATGTAAAAATATTGGATCTGGAGCTTTTTCTGGAAGCTATGGTATTACAGGGTTTTTTGTGTTGCCAGAAGAGGTTGAGACTATTGAAGATTATGCTTTTTATAATTGTCATTTTGATGGTGATCTAATAATACCAGACACTGTAATATCTTTAGGTAGTGGAGTTTTCGAAAACTGTTCTGGATTTGATGATTTATTAGATATAGGGGACGGCATAGAGGTTATAAAAGGAAAAACTTTTAAAAACTGTAGTAATATACATGGTGATATCATCGTAGGCTCAGAGGTTTATACTGTGGAAGATGAGGCTTTCTATAATTGCACTGGTGTTTCTGGAGAGTTGTTTCTTGGTAATAATATAATTAGTATAGGCGATTATGCTTTTTATAATTGTAATAATGCAGTTGGAGATTTGGATCTGCCCTCGCCTGTCAATTACATTGGGGATTTTGCTTTTTATAACTGCTCAAGTTTAGATGGGGAATTTGGCTTAGAAAATGTAGGTGAATGCGAATACATAGGTAATTATGCTTTCGAAGACTGCTCATTAATGACTGGGCCTTTATTGCTACCTGGAAATGTGGGTTACCTGGGTTCTGGAGCATTTAAAAATTGTAAAAATTTAAACTCAACAATTGATTTGTCTGCTGGAGAATTTGATTATATTCTTGAAGAGACGTTTTTTGGTTGTTCTGGTCTTTTGGGAGAGCTAGTTATACCTGACTTTATTCTTGGTATAGATGATAGAGCATTTTTGGGTTGCGAAAGCTTGACTCTAAGTATTACTATATCCAATATTGCAGCTAGAAATATAGGGGTCGATGTTTTTAATGATCCACTGCCGTTTGCAGACTTAATAATAAGTGATTCTGTAGAAACTATTGTCGAAGGGGATTTTGATTATTTCAAGGATGATCCTTTATATTTAACAATGCAAGAAGGTCTGCAGGTAATTTCTGGTTACTCTTTTGATAATTATTCTTTTATAGGATCTTTAGAATTACCGTTCTCATTAAACTACATAGGACAGGCAGCTTTTTCTGGTTGTAATTTTGAAGGCACTTACGACTTTTCTTCTTCTAATATTTCATATATAGGGCCTTATGCTTTTTATGATTTAAATTTAATAGATGGTGATTTAGATTTAAGAAATGTAGATTTTATTGGAGACGGAGCTTTTTACAATAATACCTCAGTTGATGGATTTCTTACTTTAAATACTTCAGTAACAGAGATAGGGGAATATACTTTTTATAATTGCTCAAGTATGAATGGTTCTTTGATCTTCTCGGACATAACAAGTGGTATTGGCCAATACGCTTTTGCAGAGTGTTCAAGTTTGAGTGGAAATATATACCTGCCTAATAACCAAGACTACACAACTGTTAAAACTGGTACGTTTCAGAATTGCCAAGGATTAAGTGGAAATCTTATTGTACATGATTATATAACATCCATAGAACAAGATGCATTCTTAGGCTGTATAGGTTTAAGTGGAGATATAACAATCACTAATGTTACGGCTTCGAGTTTAGTAGGTTCTAATTCTTTTGATGATTCACCTTTTGCTACATTGATTGTTAGTGAATCTGTTGCTAATATAAACAATGGAGAATTTGATTATTTTGCGCCAAGAAGCATGGAAGTTGTTTTCCAAGAGGGTCTTAGCGGAATACTAGATAATGCTTTTGATAATTATAATTTTGTTGGTGAGATAGATCTTCCAGATTCGCTTACTGGTATTGGTGTCAGCGCTTTCGAGAATTGTGATGGGTTTATTGGTGATTTGTTTATACCTGATTCGGTATTAGGCGTTGGAGTAGACGCTTTCCGTTCTTGTTTTGGTCTTAATGGAAATTTAATTATACCGAGTCTATTGAGTAATTTAGGAGACGGGGCATTTGTTGATTGTACTGGTCTTGATGGTTACTTGCAAATATCAGATCTTACAGCTGGATCCATATCTTCTTATTTGAATGTCTTTGATGGGACTAATTTTTATCAATTAAGAGCAGCTTCTTCAGATTTTCTTATAGAAGATACTGAATTTGACACTTTTGAGTTTTGGGTGGGAGATTTATATTTAGCAAATTCTGCTTCCTCCTTAGGAGCAAATGCATTTGTAGAAAATTATTCATTTGAAAACAAATTAACTATAAACGAAAACTCAGAAACAATTGGAGCCTATGCTTTTTCTGGTAATTCCTTTACTGGGGATCTTCACATTCCTAGTCTAAATGTTGGTTATGCTGCTTTTGCAGAATGCACGGATTTTAATGGTGAGTTTTCAATTGATCCTTTATTGAATGAAACTATAGGAAATTATGCTTTCTCTGGATGCAGCAATCTTTCTGGCGACTTAAAAATACCAGAAACAACATACGCAGTCGGACATAGTGCATTTCATAACATGTCAAGTTTAGATGGTGAATTTAGGCTTTGCATATTGCCAGAAGATTTAGAATTTGGTTTTTCTGGTAATTTGACTGAGGTTGTATACGACGATGGGGAACTAGAAGATATTTTTGTAGTGACAATAAGCTCTTTAGATGTTTTCGGAGATTATGCTTTTGCAGGGAATTCAAATTTAACTGGTAATTTGTGTATACCAGATAGAGTTACTAGTTGGGGGGAATATGCCTTCTTGGACATGAGTTCTTTAGATGGGTTTTTGATATTGGGGAGTGGAGTCGATCAAATACCCAAGGGAATATTTAAGAATTGTTCAAGTTTAAAGTGTTATGATGATGGGGTATTTAAAATACCAGAAAATATAAATTTGATAGAGGAAGAGGCTTTTTATAACTGCTCATCTTTAAATTGCGACCTGAGATTAAAGCCTGGAGTGTTTATTGGAAACGATGCTTTCTTTAATACAAACTTTGCAAACATTCTTGTCCCCTCTGGAACCGTTGCTATAGTTGATGAGGATTATGATACTTTTCAATCTTTTGCAATAGGTTTAAAATTTGAGTTTGACACTTCTCCATTTACCACCATAGGAGATAATGCTTTTGATAATTACAATCTGACTGGTAATTTATATTTGCCTGGAACAACTTCATATTTAGGATCTGGCGCTTTCCGAAACAATTCGAATCTTATTGGTGATTTAACTATACCTTATAATGTTTCAAATGTCCGAAATTATGCGTTTGAAAATTGTTCTAGCTTTGATGGCGACTTAATTATTTCAGATAGTTTAAGGATTATAGGGGAGAGAGCTTTTGCTGAATGTAGAAATTTAACGAGTGAAATTGAAATTCCTGCACTTATAGAAGAGATTGGAAGTGGTGCTTTTCAAGGATGCACTGGTCTTGAGGGAATTATTAATTTAGATAAATCCTTTTTGTTGAGAATAGAATCTCATGCATTTAGTGGTTGCACTGGAATAAGTGGAGTATTAACTCAAACTTTACCAGTTGATGCTTTTGTTGGGGAAGATGCATTTGCTGGAGTAGGTGGAATTTTTGAAGTTGGACCATTGACCTATAATGATTATTTAGCTGAATCAACACTAATAAACGGAAAACCATACTTTCAAGGTATACAAATTAGCGGTGTAGGAAATCCTAACACTACTTTTTATATTAACAACGATGCCACGACACCAACTAACCAAAGGTTAGGTCCTGGAATAAATGATAAGAATGATCAGAGAACCGAAGTCTTTGAAGTCATTCAGGCTCAAAATAATCAGCCTTATTCAATACCCACTAGATGGGCTGACGGCAGTCTACGGACTTATCCTCGGACAGAAGTGCCTTTTAATGCTAACGGAAACTATATTGACACTAATAAAAAAGGCTATATTTCGGGAACAGATGTTAAATATGCATGGTTAGACTTGGGGGTCGTTGTAGATGGTATAGGTGATTATGCTTTTTTTAGTTGTAGGCAGCTTCAAGGTCCTCTTATTATACCTAATTCTGTGTTTAATATTGGTTATGCTGCATTTTATGACTGTAATGGACTTCAGGAAATAAGCTTGGGGGCAGGTCTTACTGATATTGAGCCTTATGCTTTTTATTCTACGGAAAATGTAAATGAACCGATAGAAATGCCGCCACTTTTAGAAACTATTCAGCCTTATTCATTTTATGGATTAACGAGTTGCCCAGGAATAAGTTTTGCAGGAAATTCTCTAAAAAGAATAGAACTTCAGGCGTTCGCTCAGATCAGTCATTACGCTTTTAATCTTGTTTTACCAGAAAACATGGAATATATAGGTCAACAAGCATTTACGAGCGCCAATATGCCAGGTATTCAATTTGGTGAAGGATTAAGTGGAATTAATTATCGAGCGTTCTTTGATTGCGACAACATAAATAGTTCAATCACTCTTCCACAATCTTTAGAATATTTGGGGATTGATGCTTTCAGGCAATCATCGATAAGGGATTATGTTAATATGCCTGAGTCTTTACAGCTTATAAATGATGGAGCTTTCCGAAGCTGCGAATTTTTGAGAGGTTTTACGTCATGGAATAACCTTTCTGGGATTGGAAAAGATGCTTTTAGAGATTGTTTAATATTTCGTGGAATTGAAAATGATAACGACGGATATGTTATTGATGTACCACAAGATGTATATCTAGGTTCGAGAGCATTTCAAGGAATAGGCAAATCTCCAGATGGGCAGCATCCAGATAAAATAATACTTCCTTCTGGATGGGATATAAGTGATGGTGGAGTTGATATATTTAAAAATATATTTTACACTTCAGGATTAGACATTAAAAATGCATTTTACATACAAAATTCCATGTTTTACGATATGCGCAAGCATTTTATAAATAGTGGAACTTTTGATCTTGACGGAGGATTAACTGGAATTGGTGATTACGCTTTTTATAAAAATTGTGAAAACTTTGATGATGCTTTTAAAAGACATAAGTTTGGTAATATTTTAATACCAAATTCAGTGGAGTATCTAGGTGAAGGTGCGTTTGAACAATGTGCATTTCTTACTGGAATTGAATTCCAATCAGGTTCCAAATTAAAAAGAATAGAAAATCGCACCTTCTATGAAGCTTCTAATTATGACGCAGGTAGTAGGGATTACTATCGTGATCCTCCTATTGGACAATTCCATTCCAACGGATATAGTGGATTACAAGTTGATTTAATAATACCTAGCGGTGTAGAAGAGATAGGCGAGGCAGCTTTCTACTATGTATATATGAGGGACGCTGACTTTTACTTGCATGCTGGGGTTTCTGGTTTGGGAACTGGTGCATTTTATGGAATTGAATCAAAAGACTTTTATTGGTCTGGAGACCCATCAAGACCTCAGTATTCAAAAACAATGAATGAAAAGATTCTAGCTTCTGCCAAAGTTAACAATCTTTACTTAACAGATATCAATTTTGAAGTTTTTGAAACTGGATGCTTTAGCAACTTTCGTCAAACTGGATCAGGAGCCAATAGGACTTGGGTTTTTGATTCTGGATTAAGAGAAGTTAAGACACAGGCGTTTTACAATTCTGATTGGACTCTTGATTTTTCTTCTGTAATTAATGAAGTTAGTTTTGGTTCGCCTAGCACTGCTAATCCTCAAAGATTATGGTATCAAGGCTTTCAATACAACAAACATTCTGGAGTGTTAAATTTACCAAAAATTGGACTTGATCCTGGTTATTATTCTACTTTTGCAGACATGCCATATCTTGAGTCTGTTGTTTGGCAAAACCCAGACATTATAACAACCGTCGCCCCGAAGATGTTTCAGGGTTGTACTAAATTAACTGGTGTTACTTTTCCTAATAATGGAGCAATGACAAGTATTGGATATGGAGCTTTTGATAATTGCGGTCTTACAGAAATTGATATTAGGTCAACAGATGTTGATTTTATAGGAGCTTATGCTTTTAGAGAAAATCCTAATTTAACAGATATATTTCTATGCAACTCTCAACTGCAAACACTTGGAGATAGAGCATTTAGACAGTGCACAAGTATTGATACTTTAGAAATTTGTTCCAGTATTACGAATGTTGGTTACAGTGTCCTACAAGAATCGATAATAAACAATTTGGATTGGAGGGCTAATACTACAGTCATGGACTACTCGTCATTTGAAGACGCTAGGATAACTGGTTTTACATTTAATACTTTTGTTTTAGAAAGAATACATCAAAGTGCATTTGAAGGTGCATGGGTTGGAAATTTACCATTTACACTTCCAAATTCAGTTGATACTATTAGTTATAGAGCATTTTATGAAGCTGACATTAGTGGAATAGTTCTTCCTAGCAGCTTAGAAAAGATAGGTATGCTTGACAATGAACGGAACGGTTTTTATGGAAACACTTTTTATAAGTCAAATTTAACAGGTATTGATTTTTCTCAATGCACAAGCTTCACTGGACACCTGAATGAAGATTTTAAAGAATGCCCTCAATTAGAAGAAGTTAAAATTGCTCCTAATGCCACTACATGGGAAGATAGGAATTTTTATTCTTGCCCCAAATTGAGCGGAGTTTATATTCCAAATAATTCATTAGAAACAATGACTTATGAAAACTTTAGATTTTCGAATGCTCTTCGCAGTTGTGATTTGCCAGAGGGTCTTATTAGCATGGATTATGGTAACTGGAGAGATGCTACAGTAGACGATGTTGTGTTTCCATCGACCTTAAAAACAATAGGTAATTATAACTGGATGGGATCTCGCAAGTTTGGAAACCTGGTTTTCGATACTCAGCCGTTTGTAGTACCTAGCACTTTAGAATCAATGAATCATTCGAACTTTCAAGATTCTTTGGGGATTCAAACATTGAGGATAGGGGCTGGATTTAGTGGAACAATAGGAAACGCTAACTGGAAAAATTGCGCTAACTTGACCGAGTTGTATATAGATACAACAGATACAAACGCTACAATGGGAACAGGAAACTTTGATAGCTCTACCTCTTTATCGCTAGTATTCATTGCTGAAAACGTAGGAACTGGAATTTTTGAAGGCACAGGTAATTTTCTTAGCACAAACAACAATATTCAATTTTTTGTACATAGTAGTGTATATAATGAATATAATAATCCGACATTTAGTGGAAGACAAAATTTACCAAATGGCGCTCAAATAGTATCAGTAACATGAAGAAATCAAGAAACAGGGTAATCTATCAATCAGAGTCGATTTATGTTAGTGATGACATATTTTCTACCTCTAATTTGAATCACTGTGAGTTGATAAGAATTCAAAGTAGTAATTATGGCTTTACTATGAATAAAACTGATGTGAATCAGTATGGTCTCTCTTCTAGAATTGACTCTATACTTGATTTGCCTACAGTTAATTTTGATTTTTCTTATTATTTGAGTGACGGACAAAACGAAAAAGCTTTGGGTTTTAATGTCGAAGAATCATTCCAGTTTTCGAAAAAACACATAGAAGATAATAATGGTTTTAATTTGTATATTTTGACTTCTGATGAGGGCTTGGATTCCGTTGATTTAGATTATGGGGATGATATAAGTATCATGGGAATTGGAAATGTTTTTATTACTAACTATTCCGTGGACCTTTCCGTTGGATCTTTACCTACTGTAAATGTATCTTGCGAAGGTTCAAATATAAACTGTATAAATACCGTTGTAAGTGGGGAGGGTACTTGGGGAACTGATATTTACGCAGATGTACCCTCTATTAATATGGAAAACGCTAGACCATACTCAGAAGATGGTTACAGGGCTACACTATGTCCTCCATATAATACTGGGCAGGGCGGTCCAACTGCATTGAAACCTCGAGATATAACTTTAACTTTTGAAGGTTTGGATGGTGTTATAAGTGGTGAATCTATATCTAAAACAAGTGGCAATGGTTCTTTTCACCTTCAAAGTGCAAACCTATCAATTCCTATGCCAAGAGAGGAATTAAGACGTTTAGGTACAAAGGGAGTATATGCTAGAGTTGTAGAATATCCAATAAGAGCTACTTTATCCGTAAATGCCATACTGTCAAATATTGAAACTGTAGATCTAGCACAATCAATGAGGAGGTGTCATGAGGGAGGTTTTGGTAATAGAATATCAATTTCAGCAAATGACTGTGAAAACCAAAATGCAATAAAGTGGACTCTTATAAAACCAGTTCTTTTGTCAGAGAATTTTTCTTCTAATATAGGCCCTAGTAAGTCTGTAGATCTGGTTTTTGAAGTTGATATAGGAGACTCTGAAGATGTTTCTGTAGGTATTATATGTGATGCTCAGTCGAGATATAGACCAAAAGAAGCTTGCCCTGTAAGTGATCAGGTACCAACCAGAGTATATGGTTATGATGGGTATGATGGAAATGCAGAATCAGCTTCAGGAATCTTCTCTGGGCCAAGCAATGTTATCATCGATTATACTTTCGATACTACAATACCATATAATTGGAAAATGAATAATCCTATTAATCCACCTTACCCTCAAAATCCAATTTATGGTCCACATGATAATTTAAGGTCAATAGCATTTGGAGGTTTAGTAGATACAATAGGTGAAAGTTCCTTTGAACACTTAGAAATAACTGGACAACTTTTCATACCGCAAAACATTACAGGTATGGGTAATAAAGCTTTCAGGAATTGCGATGATTTGGAATCTCTTGTCATTGATGCTAATTTGCTTTCTATATCTCAAGGTGCTTTCCAAGGCTGTACTAGTTTAACTTCAGTGACAACGACCAATCCATGAATACTATAACACACATAGATAATAATGCATTTAACGGGTGCATAAATTTAGAGACTTTTTATTGGCCGTCAGGACTTACTGGTATTGGAACGCAATCTTTTTTAGATTGCGCAAAGTTGAAAAGTGTAGATTTGAACGAAGGATTAAAGGAAATTAGAGGATCTGCATTTAAAGGATGTGAGTCAATTAAACACCCTATAACAATACCCGATAGTGTTAATAATATTGGTACTAGTGCTTTTTTTAGTGCGGGAATGCCTGGGGTATTAACTCTAGGCAGTGGCGTATCTGTATTGCAAACTTCTACTTTTTATAATTGTGACAATATAACCTCAATACAAATCCCTGATTCAGTTTTAGAAATAGGTAATAATTGTTTTGCAACTTGCTCAAATGTTAATTATGTTAATTGTGGGGATATTGTTGAAGATATGGGACCGAGAGCATTTAATGATTGTATATCTCTTACGGGGATCAACCTTGGTAGTTCATTGAACAGAATTGAATATGAAGCTTTCAAAAATTGTGAGTCTCTTTTGGAATTGAATTTACCTAATACATTGGAATATATAGGGATAACTGGTTTTGGTTATTGTTATTCTTTATCTGGGGTTACACTTCCTGATAGTTTAACTTATTTAGGAGCTAGTGCTTTTTATGGTAATACTAATCTTCTTTATGTTAATTTCGGTGTTGGGTTAGAATTTATTAATAGATACGGTTTTTATGGTTGTACTAGTTTAAGTGGCGTCGAAATACCTTCAAATATTACTGGGATAGGTGAAAATGCTTTTAATGCTTGTGATGACTTAAGCGGGGTTACCTTTAACGAGGGGCTTGAAGAAATTAGAAGTAATGCGTTTCTTAGTTGTGATGTTTTGTCTGGTTTGTATTTCCCTTCAAGCCTTGAAACTATTGGTATAAATTGTTTCCAAGATTGCACTGGTCTTAGAGAGGTTGTGTTTAATCCAGTTAACAACGTTTTATCTTTAAGTGATTCTACTTTTTATAATTGTGAATCTCTTGAATACGTAGAGCTTCCAGATAATATGGGATCATTGGGACAAAGCTGTTTCAGCAACTGCGATTCTCTTTCTGGTATTTATTTAGGTAATACTTTATCATATATTGGAAATAGTTGTTTCCAAAATACCTATAGCTTGAAAACAATTGAATTCCCATCAACACTTGCTGCAATTGATTTCAGTGCTTTTATTAATAGCAATATTAGTGGTTTTATTGATATTCCAGACAGTGTAACTTATATGGGTGCAAATTGTTGGGAGAATACAAATATAAGTGGGGTAAGCATGTCTTCTGGTCAATCTCAACTTAGAGGAAACACTTTTTTTTCGTGTTCAGATTTGTTGTATATTGATTTGGAGTATATAGATAATTTTAATAGAAGCAATCAATTTTATAATTGCAGTTCTCTTTCTGGTGTTAGACTGTCTAATAGTCTTACAACATTAGGTGATGGTAGCACTTTCAAATTCTGTAATTCGTTATTAGAGATAACTATTCCTCCTTTAATAACGGAAATTCCTCCACAATTTTGCAGCTCATCCAATGGATTAAAAGAAATAAAAGGAATGGACTCTTTAGAGGTTATAAGATACTCAGCATTCAATTCGTGTAATGGTCTTGAGTGGTTTCATGCACCAGATTCTTTAAAAGAGATGGAATATAGTGTGTTTAGTAATTGCTCATCTTTAAGTGGTTTAGATTTAAATCAATTAGAAAAATTAGCCTCCAGCGTTTTTGCTAATTGCGATTCTCTTACAGAAGTAACTATACCAGGAACGATTTCAGGTGCTGATGGTATTCATGATTACTGTTTTGAAGGTTCAAATTCTTTGTCTGGAGTATTTATCCAAGAAGGAGTAAAAAGAATAGGCAGAGAGGCTTTTCGTCAATGTGGTATAAGTGGAGATATTAATCTACCAAGCACTATAACTACAATAGATGGACATGCTTTCTATCAAAACCCTTATATTGGTCATGTTGATTTGCCAAACATAGAGAGTTTAGATGGATATGTGAGTTATCAAAGTTATTACGGTTCTTTTAATGGTACAAACTTATCAAGTGTAAACTTAGGGGGTAGCTTACAGTATATTTATCCTAGATCTTTTACTTCTTGTTCTCTTTTAAGTGGTGTTACATTGGGCGAGGGAATACCATATATTGGAGATAACATGTTTTCTTACTGTCCAAAACTTAGTGGAATTAATTTGCCATCTACAATAACAGGGATTAAAAATAGTGCATTTTATGGTAATAATCTTACAAGCATAACTTTACCTTCATCAATAACGGAATTAGAAGCCAACTGCTTTGCTTTAAGCAATAATATAACTGAAGTTACAATGCCAGCTTCTTTAACAGGGATTGGTTCTAGAGCGTTTATTAGTTCGCCAAACTTAAGTGTGGTGAATTTCAATAATGGATTAGAGTATATACCTGGTTATTGTTTTCAGTCATGCATGATAGGAGAAATAAATACACCCACTTCGTTAACAGGTATGGGGGGTTTTTCATTTAGCAAGAACAGGACAATAAGCGGAGTTTATTTGAACGAAGGTTTGGAAAATATACCTTCATATTTCTTACAAATGGAAAGTTCTAATCCAAACACAAACCTCAAAGAGGTAACAATTCCTTCAACGGTCACTAAATGGGGTGTCAATCCATTCACTAGATGTAACAGTTTGTCTGGACTGTTCTTTATGGGACCTGCTCCTACATTTGGAGGAGGTTTCGATGACACTACTGCTTTTGATTCAATGCCAGCATTGACGGAGATTTACGTACCGAATGGACAATCTGGAAATTATAATAGCGCATGGAATTTTTCTGGAAATAATATAGATATAATAGAAATGCCTTAATTTAATATGAATATTAAACCGTCATTAAAAAGAGATAAAAAAACAGGAATTTGGACTGCTATATATAAATCTGAATTTGGACAAGAATTTATAACAAAAGGCCACTCAGCAGGAGAAGCAATACAACAGTGGCACAAAAGATTTGGTAAAAAATTTGGAACTGGAGGATGATGCAAATAAAAAGTCGGTCGACTTTTCAATCAAAATCTATATTAACCTGGCTGTTTTTATTAACTTCGGATTTCATTTGGTCTACGTGTTTTGCACCCTTCCTTTTAGCAGCATATTCCTTATAATAATTTTCCTTTACTGGATCTATTCCTCCATTTTTATCTGAACGAGCTTCACTTAATTCTTTACTGTAATCCATTATGTCTCCAAGAGAGCCTTTTTTGTTACTTGTTTTTTGTATGAATTCTTTTTGGCTATTAGGGTCAATCTGAGAGTCTATAGACATATTTGGAACAACGAGTACTCTTTTCCATTCAAGACCTTCAGCATCAAAGTAAACATGATCCTCTGACATCGTTTGAATGACTTCTGCGGTCTCTCCTGTTTCTGGATTTCGGTATTCGTAAATGGGCATACTTTATTATATACAAACGGGCGTAGTTTTTCAACTACACCCGCTCATGATGAACAATAACTAGAGATTAATCGACGTTAATGGTTAAGGTTTTTTTTACTTCTTTTTTTGGCATTGTTATTGTTAACAACCCATCAGACATTTTAGATGAAATACCATCCAACGAAACTAGGTTTTTTAGATAAACCTTGTGGGTCTTTTTCTTTTTACCACTTTTTTCAGCTTCAATTGTTAAGACTTCATCACAAACCGTAATCTTTACATCCTTTTTGGAAAATCCAGCAAGTTCAAATTCAACGGTATAAACGTCATCGCTGCTTTTTACCAAGTTTGTTGTGTCTTGGTAAGCCCTGTCAATATTCAATAATTCATTAATAATTGATGTCATAATATATTACTATTGCATATACTGTGCCAATTGAAAAACCTAGGAAATATGGGATAAAATACCATCAACTGTTTTAGAGTAGGTAAATTTGTCCGCTAATTTTTGTCCCTCTGTGTTAATTTGTCCTACTTTTTCTTCAGCTTTTTCCATGGCATATGCTACTTCATCAGTATCCCAATCATAAAATTGACCCTGATTAAAGTTAGAACCCTTCATAAAGAACCTTCCGTCATGGGAATCTACCTTAGAACTAGAATCAATTAGAATTGAATTGTTTTTAGTTGCCCAGTCTTTGTGGGAAGTTTCATTTAGAACAATACTCCACTTGCCTAGGCATGTAGCGTTAAATGCTGGAAGGTTCCAACCTTCTCCTCCAGAAAGACCAGTAAGATCAATATCGATAGAGTTTAATAATTCGTTAACCTCATTATTAGTTTTAAGATAAGGCAAGAAGTTTACATTTGTATATCTTTGTCCACCAAGTGAATTGTTAATAAGGTGATTCATTTCTTCTTCCTTGAAGAACGGATTATTTACACAACAACTTAATTGGTATTTGTTATTGTTTCCATACTTTTTAACCCATGTTTGAATGATTTTAGCTGTATGTTTTCTGTTCTCAAACTTACCCATTAAACCAAAATGAGTTACATCTTTCAGATAAGACTTATCAGTCTTGAAGAAATCTCTATCGAATCCAAGAGGAACAAACTCAGCATTAAACATTTCAGCTGAACAAGAAGAACTGAATATTGTTTTGTTTTGAGCTTCGCAAAGCTTTTTCTCGATATCAGTTGGATCACTACATTCGTAAAAAGTATAAAGATACTGATTTGGATTTTTTCTGTTTTCAGATCCGTTTAAATGCCAAACCTTAATGGATGGTATGTCTTTAGATAGAAAATCAAAACGCTTATCTATAGCATCTTGTAAAAACTCCTTAAATTCGTCTGAAACGTTATAAGCAGAGAGATCAACATTGCCTTCGTTCATTGGCCATACAGCCACATCATGACCCTTGCCCTTAAGCTCCTTGATAATGTTATAACTAACATTACCAAGGCTCAAGGAATTTAGTGGTGCATCTACTAAAATTTTCATTTAAAACGGGATATCTTCATCTACAGAACCTGCACTAACAGCTTGCTTACTCTCAGTTTTTGGCTCTGAATCATTTGATCCGCCAATGAACTGGAAGGTAGAAGCAGAGATAAACATCTTATTGTATTTCTTGCCTTCTGATTCCCAAGAAGAATTTCTCAATTCGCCTTGAATGATGATGGGTCTACCCTTAGTAAGATACTGGTTAGCTGTTTCTGCTTGTTTGTTCCAAAGCTCTGCGTCAATAAAACACGGCTCTTTGGCTCTTTTACCTGAGACACAAAGCCTGATCTTACAAACTTTATTATCTCCTACTTGTCTCATCTCTGGATCTGATGCGAGATGACCTGCTGCTACTATTGTGTTATACATAATTTTCGTCTAATTTAGTTTTTACTTTGTTTATAAATCTATCGTGAATGTTAATACAGCCTTGAATGCTTAACTCTAACTTCTTGGCTGCTATTTTCCACGGCACAAGCTTATTATTACTGGTATTGTATCTGATGTCAATAATTTTTTTCACTCTTTTATCTTTTTCTTCAGAAAGCATACGATTAAAAACGTCAAAAGCTTCTATTTTAGAAAGTTTTTGAAGAGAATCTTCTTCATCAGAAAGATCACAATGAACATTGTCGAGAGGGAGATCTCTTTTCTCCTTTTTGTTTATCTCGTTCAAACACTTCCATTTTGTTTGGTTTGCCAAGAATGTAGAGAACTTACTGTTTCTATTTGGATCATATTCTAAAGCTGACTTATATATCATATAATCTTTTTCGTCAAGAATTGTCTTCCTGTTTGTATTGATGCGTTCGTTTTTAGAATACTGATCAACAATATAAACGTATATTCCTGAATGTCTATTTATCAATTCAGACAGACTATCCCCATCTTTTGATTCTTGTATTTTCTTTATAAGGGACAGGTCGCTTTCCATAGGTCGTATGTTTCTTTGTTAATTAGTTTATCAAGTATTTGAACAGAAGTCAACATCAAAAGCTCACTATCTTCAAAATTTCCAACAGAAAAATTTAAGTCAACCTCCTTAGATATTTGGTGGTTGTTTGACTTTTCGTAATCATTGGCTGGTTCTATACCCTCTCTTTCAAGCATAATGGAAAATCCATTATTTGACTTAACCCAATTGAGTTCATTAAGGAACCTTAAGTCTGTTATTATGTTGACAGATTTATCACATAAGTTTTTTTCAAGTTTGTTTATCCATGTGTTATTATCTATCTTTCTGATTACATCTGTGCCCCAGCAAACAAGAAATGGTCTTATAATTTTCTTTTCTTCATCGTCTTCTGTAAAAGCAGAAATGCCAGTTTGTTCCAAGAGAAAACTATTCACTGATTTCTTTAACTCATTAGCGAAGGAGACAGTTTTTGTTTTTATTCCTATCTCTGATAATGCAGAGGAAAAGTTATTTCCCATGGTGTCCTTACCACACCTGGCGTTTCCAGATATACTTATTATTTTGCAATCGTATACAGACATGTTTTTCATTATATGCTATAAAAAGTGAGTGTCAATATTTCTTTATTAAAATTTAAATTTCGAATGAGATATTTTAAATATATACTATACCGTATAGTATATACTTATCGATTACTGGTTATACTTATCGTATAGACTTTTAAAATATCGAATACAAACGACTTACGTTTAGTTTTCGATTTAATCGTAACCAATAACTTTTTCGGAAGACTCATACTAATCGATTTATTATATAAAACCGTTCCACTTTTTTCTAAAACTTTTTCAAAAAAAAATTCAACTAAAAAATTTCACTATATTTTTGTATTGACTGTCACTTAATTTTAGCTAAAGTGTAACTTAAGACAGCGAGTGGATTAGGGGGCAGAAAGCCGACCTTGCTGGAAACGTAAACACAATAAATAAAATAAAGAAATGAGCATATTCGAGGAACAAATATCAAGAAAACCTAACAATTATCCGTGGGCAGAAGACTTCATAGAGGTTATGCATAATGGCTTTTGGACAGATAAAGAGTTTAGTTTTTCCTCGGATATACAAGACTTCCAAATATCAATGGATGATCAACAAAAGGAGATAATCGTTAGAACACTATCTGCTATTGGTCAGATTGAAGTCGCTGTTAAAAAATTCTGGGCTAAACTAGGAGATAACTTACCTCACCCAGCCCTTACCGATCTTGGTTATGTAATGGCTAATGTTGAGGTCATTCATAATAATGCATACGAGAGATTGCTTAAGGTTCTAGGTCTTGAAGAAATATTTGAAGAGAATCTAAAACTTGATTTTATTGAGGGAAGAGTCAACTATTTACGTAAATACAATCACAGGTATTACAAAGACAGTAAGAAGCAGTATGTATATTCCTTGATTCTTTTTACACTTTTCGTTGAGAACGTATCTCTTATGAGCCAGTTTTATATAATTAATTGGTTCTCTAGAAATAAAAACGTATTAAAAGATACAGAACAACAGGTTAGGTATACTAGAAACGAAGAAAACATTCACGCCCAAGTAGGAATTAAAATAATCAATACTATTAGAGATGAACACCCAGAGCTTTTTGACGAAGAGTTAGAGCAGAGAATTTTGCATGAAGCTGAACAAGCATATACAGCAGAAGCCAAGATTATTGATTGGATGGTTAATGGTATTGACGAAGAGGGTTTAAGTGCGCCCCTTCTTAAAGAGTTTATCAAAGAGCGTATTAATGACTCCTTACAACAAATTTCATTCAAAAAAGCATTTGAGGTTGACAATACTGTAATCAAGGATACAATGTGGTTTGAGGAGGAGTTAATGGGAAACAATTCGACAGATTTTTTCCATTCTCGACCTGTAGAATATTCAAAAAAATCACAAACATTTGACCTAGATAGCGTATTTGCATGAAAAAATATTATTGGAACAACGAAACTTCGCAACAGATTTTAAACAGAGGATACCTTGATGGCGAAAGCTTAACGGGTAGGGTGTTGAGTGTGGGAGAGTCTTTTCAAAAAGACTTTGTTTCTCGTGCTCCCACAGAACACAAAGGTAAATTCTCTGACTTGTGTGAGAAGTTTGAGCATTATATGTCTCTAGGATTTTATTCACTGTCTAGCCCTGTATGGGCTAATTATGGCAGAAACAGGGGACTTCCTGTTTCCTGTAATGGAGTTTATGTTCCAGATACCATGGAGGGCATCTTAACCAAACAATCGGAAGTCGGCATGCAAACAAAGCATGGCGCTGGAACTTCTGGTTATTTTGGAGAGTTGAGGGGTAGAGGACACAGTATTAGTACTGGAGGTAGTTCTTCTGGAGCCGTCCACTTCATGGAACTCTTTGACAAGGTAACATCTGTTGTGTCGCAAAGTAGTGTTCGCAGAGGTTCCTTTGCTGCTTATCTTCCTGTCGATCACCCAGATATTGAAGAGTTTCTTCGCATCAGATCTGATGGTCACGCTATTCAGGATTTGTCATTTGCTGTTACAATTACAGACGACTGGATGGAGGGCATGAAGAATGGTGACATTGACAAGCGCAAGATCTGGGCTAAGATTATTCAGAAGAAATTTGAGTCTGGTTATCCTTATCTATTTTTCCAAGACACAGCTAATAAGAATGCTCCTCAAGTATATAAGGACAAGAACATGAAGATTTATGCTTCTAACTTATGTAATGAGATTTCTTTACCTTCTTCACCAGCAGAGTCTTTTGTTTGTTGCTTGTCTTCCTTAAATCTAGAGAGATGGGATGAGATTGTAGAAACAGACGCTATTGAAACAATGGTTTACTTCCTCGATTCTGTTATGGAAGAATATATTGAGAAGACAGAAGATATTCCTTATATGGAGTTTGACCATAACTTTGCAAAGCGTCATAGAGCTTTAGGTATGGGCGTTCTTGGTTGGCATTCTTATCTTCAGAGCAATATGGTATCGTTTGAGAGCATGGAAGCTAAAATGAAAAATGCAGAAATATTCAAAACAATTAGAGAAAGAGCGGACAAAGCTACGAAAGAATTGGCGGAAGTATTTGGTGAGCCTGAAGTCCTAAAAGGTTATGGTCGTAGAAACACAACAACAATGGCTGTTGCTCCAACAACGACAAGCTCTCTTATTCTTGGTCAGGTTTCTCAAGGGATTGAGCCTACTGTAAATTATTATACTAAGAACTCAGCTAAAGGTAAATTTACAATTAGAAGTCCTCACTTAGCAAGTTTGTTGGAGTCTAAAGGTAAAAACACGGAAGCGGTTTGGAAGTCCATTCTCCACAACGACGGATCGGTTAAGCATTTGAATTTCTTGAGCGATCACGAAAAAGATGTATTTAAAACCTTTGGAGAGATTTCACAAAAAGAAATTGTAATTCAAGCCTCTCAACGCCAAAAGCATATTGATCAAGGTCAATCTTTAAACCTAATGATTCACCCTAAAGCCTCTCCAAAAGAGGTTAGCGAACTTATGATTCTTGGTTGGGAAATGGGTCTTAAAGGTTTTTATTATCAAAGAAGCATGAATCCTAGTCAAGAATTAGCCAGATCTATTATGAATTGTACATCTTGTGAAGGTTGATATTTCATTTTTTTAAAATTTTAGTGTAAAGAATTAACATGGAGTACGATTTTTCAGACCAAGCAAAAACGTTTTTAGAAAGCCAGTCAGCAAAAAGACCAGGACCAAAAGGTTCGGCTCAAACACCTGCTAAAAAAAGCGAAAAAAAAGAAGGTTCTAGCAAAAACGAGAAGGGTAGTGCTGGTAAAGATGGTAAAAAAATAACGTTTTCTGATAAAGTTATTTCTGCTTTACAAACAAAAGTTAAAGAACATAACGAAAAACACTCCAAGAAAGTTACTCTTGCTCAACTTAAAAAAGTATATCGTAGAGGTGCTGGTGCATTTAGTTCTAGTCACAGACCTGGAATGACTAGAGGTCAATGGGCAATGGCTAGAGTAAATACTTTCCTGAAAATGGCTAGAGGTGGCAAAGTTAAAAAGTCTTACAAAGCTGCTGACAGCGATATTGCAAAAGGTTCTGAAGAATACTATCTCGAAAAAGAAGGTGAAGCTTTCTGGGACTTCGAAGAAATTGAATTTCAACTAGCAAAAATTGATCTATTAAAAGCTGGCATTGAATCTTGGGAACAAGACCAAGAAGCTGAAGAGCTTGAGTTCTCTGAAGCTGAGAAAAAAACCTTGAACAAGCCTTTTAGATTAAAGGATGGCAAAAAAAAGTTTGGAGTATATGTGAAAAACTCTAAAACTGGCAACGTAGTTATGGTTAAATTTGGCGACCCAAATATGGAGATCAAAAGAGATGACCCTGATCGTCGTCGTAGCTTTAGAGCCAGACATAAATGCGATAGCGCAAAAGACAAAACCACACCTCGTTACTGGTCTTGTAAGATGTGGAGCAAAAAGCCTGTCAATAAATCTGTTTCTTCCGAAGCTCTTGAGTGGGATGACGAAGAAGCTGTTAGCGAGTGGGGTTGGGATGAGTCCTCTGTTATTGAAAACGATGATTATTTCAACGGCTACGATCATTTAAAAGATTGTGAAATAATTGAAAACGATGATGTTTGATTTATGATCCTTTATGGATCTAAAGCCTAAAGTATCATTCTGTATTATTTCTAATGGAGAAAGACCAAGAGAGACGAATCTCTGTATAAAGTCTATACATGCCAACTTCAACGTAAAAGAAAATTACGAAATTGTAATTGTTGGTGACAATATAGATCAGTTTAAAGATCTAGGTGTTAAGCTTGTAGAAGACAACGAGTATAATAAGTTTCTCGGTGCGAGAAAAAACATAGGCACAAAAAATACAAGCGCAGATATTATTGTCCATTGTGATGATGATATTATTTTTCCCAATGATTGGCTGTTTAAGCTAGAGGAATACAATAGCAAAAATCCAGATTGGAAAGTTCTTGGTACTAAAATATTTTTACCAGATGGAGGTCGGTACTATGATAGAGCTATTTACCTGCCTAGACATAAGATGGTTTCTTATGATTTTGATGAGACATTAGATCCTCATACATTGCTTTATCAGTGTGGGGCTTTCTCTGTATGTAAAAGATCCTTGCTAGATGAAGTAGAATGGAGTAACGAAATACCTTTTTATGGTAAACTGAACGGCTTTGATTATAATGAGGATATTGATTTTTCTGTTAAGTTGAAAGAGGCTGGCGTAAGGATAAGCTTTGATGAAAACAATACTGTTTGGCATTATGACCATACTTATTATTTTCAAAATGATTTTGCTTACAAAAAGAATCCTCAAGATATTAGTGATAAAAAGTGCCTTGAATTTATGATGTTAATTAACTCTTTAGAAAAATGAAAAAAGTAGGTTTATTAATTATAGCTACGAATAAGTATACAGATTTTTTAAGCGATCTTATTACTAGCGCAGACGAGTTCTTACTTAGCGGTTTTGATGTGGAATACTTTGTATTCACAGACAATGAAGATTTGGGGATTGCTTCAAAAAGAAAAATAAATGTAATAAAAACTGATCACAAAAAGTGGCCCTGGATGACTCTTGGAAGATATAAAATATTTGAGAGAAACAAAGAAGAACTATGTGGTAAAGATTATCTTTTCTATTGCGACGTTGACATGCTGTTTTGTGATGCCGTCGGAGATGAAATACTTTCTGAAAGAGTCGCTACTCAACATCCAGCTTTTTGCGGTGGGAGAGGTACACCTGATACAAACCCAGAATCACTAGCTTGTGTTTCTATATTTGAAAAAATGCAATACTTTGCTGGTGGTTTTAATGGGGGTTCTTCTAGCGAATATTTAAAGATGTGCAAAAAACTTTCTGACAATATAGACATAGATAAAGAAAATAACGTCATGGCTATTTGGCATGACGAAAGTCACATGAATAGATACTTTATTGATAATCCTCCGACAAAAGTTTTAGATCCAGGTTATTGTTATGGTGAATCGTTGCGCCCACCATATAAAGCAAAGCTAATAGCATTAGATAAGAATCACTCAAAAATAAGGTCATGATTTTAATAAGCATAATTATAGCTATAAAAGATTATTCCCATACTAAGCTTTTTGACTGCATTGATAAAATTAAAAATCAAAGTTATGATAACTGGGAAATAGTTATAAAACATAACGGAACAGAAGAAGAGCTAGGCAAACTAAAAAATGATTTTAATCATAATAAAATAAAGATTATTTCGTGCGAAGATTCATCTTTAGGTCATGCTTGCAATCAGGCTATCAAGCATACAACAGGAGACATCATTAGTGTTTTTCACCATGACGATTGTTTTTGTGAAAATGCTTTTTCTACATTAATAGAAAACTTAGACGAATCAAAGTGGTACTTTGGAAGGTTGAATTACCATGTTAACGGAAAAGCTACTGGCACATATTACAAAGAAAGAGTAAACCTAAAGGATATGAAGGAAGCTAATTATATTCCGCAGCCATCTTGTTTTTTTAAAAAAGAAGTTTATTTAAAAATAGGTGAATTCAATGAAGAAATGAGACTTTGTTGGGATTACGATTATTGGGTTAGGATTATGAAAAAATGGGAACCGAAGTATATTGATTTTGCATTTGCTAATTACTATTTAAATGACAACTCAATATCAATAAAGGTCCCACAGTCTATAATGGATTCAGAAAAGTCTCAAATACAAAGAAACATTTAGCATGATACCCAAAAACATATTTCAAATCTACCACGACAAAAAATTAGTTCCAGAGTTAATAACAGACAGAATAAAAACCCTGAACCCAACATACAGTTACAACATTTTTGATTTTGATGAAGGTAAAGATCTTATACTTAAAGAGTTTGATGGTATAGACCCGAACATAATATGCCAAACAATAGACAAACTCCCCAGGCTTTGTCATAAGTCAGACTTGATGAGATACTGCCTATTATATCTTCGTGGAGGTTTTTATTTAGATGTTGACTTAGAAGTTTTGTTGCCGTTTAAAGAGTTGTCTTTTATGGGTGATTTTATAACTTCTTTTGGAAGAGGTGCGGAGGGTTTTAGCTGTACTTTTAGAAATGGCCAAACTAAGACTGTTGAAAAAATTATGGCTAACGGTATAATTGCCGCAAAAAGAAAAAGCCCCATACTTCTTGAACTTATTAGATTTTGCGTTAACAATCCCGCTGACGACAACCCTCATAACAGAGGGCTGTATATTAAATTTTTGTATCAATACCTATACTCAAAAAGTACGGATGGAATTGGCCCTTTTGAAAAATTAAAAATAAAAGATGAAATTGTATACCTTTTTGATACTATAGATAATGAGCGTTATGGAATAAATTGTATTTTTGACCTCAATAAAGGGGTAATAATAAACCCTAACAACAAAAATTATCAAATACCAAGACAAACATCCTCTTTTATTTAGTTATGACTTACGATGAAAAAACATTAATAGAAATGTATACAAACTGGTATCCAGTATTGGACACCATATCAAACAAAAAAAACAAAAACATAATAGAACTCGGCTGCGGAATAGGGACAAAAAAACTATGCGAAGAATTTAAGTCTGTTTTTTCTTTTGAGACCGCTAAAAATAATTATTGGTACAAAAAAACCGAAGAAGATTTAAAAAACTTTGAAAACTGGCATGGCTATTTTAGAAGCTTTGAACATTATGGTATTGACAAATCTGATGAAAAACTCCTTTCCAGCAACGGATCAGTAAGGGATACTTCTGCACTCGAAAAATACTTCGAAGAACTAGAATCATTTGTTGATCTGTCTAGTATTGATGTAGCTTTTGTTGACCAAGGTTTCCACGGTAGAGGGGAAAGCGTCAATTATTTTTTTAGTAAAGGAATTGAATTTGTTTTTGCTCATGATTTTAATACTGCCCCGAATCTTTACGGTTGGAATATTATAGATAACGAGAAGTATAATTACAAAAAACAGCCTACAGTATTTCCTACTGTTTGCTCTTGGTCTTTATGAATAAAATAATAGTTAATGATAATATTTAAATTACAAGCTGGTTTATGCAATCAACTTTTCCAATGGGCTTATGGATATGCTTTGTCTAAGAACAATGAAGTTTACTTTGACGTTTCTTTTTATAAAAACCAAGATCATAATTACTCGGTTGATGCAAGAGAATACGAATTGCCAAAAATAATAAAAGGTAATATACCTATATCGAACCAACATATTTTACACTTCTTTAGTCAGAAGTCGGCACACATAATAACTGACGACTTTAATTTTAAAAAGCCAGAAATAAAAGCTGATAATAATTATTATCTCAATGGTTATTGGCAGTGCGAAGAGTATTATAATAAGTATAGAGATGAAATATTAGATTTATTCTATTGGCCGAAAGCAAAAGATTTTGATTTTGAAAACTCTTGCTCTATTCATATTCGTCGTGGGGACTATGTCGGCCTACAACATATACATCCGCTACAGCCTATATCTTATTACGAAAAAGCGCTAGAGTTGATTAAACCAAAGGGGAACATATTTGTTTTTTCTGACGATATAGATTGGTGCAAGGAAAACTTAAATATTCCAAATGTTATTTTTATGGAAGGTAATACAAATATAGAGGACTTACATTATATGTCTCTGTGTTCTGACAATATCATAGCTAACAGTAGCTTCAGTTGGTGGGGAGCCTGGTTAAATAAAAACCCAAACAAAATAGTAATATGTCCTAAAAAATGGTTTGGAGATAACACTAACGACAGTTTTATTAAGTGTAAAGACTGGATTCAAATATGAAATATATAGTTATAGGAGGAGCTGGCTTCATAGGCTGCCGTCTTGTTGATCTACTAATTAACCAAGGACACACAGTTACTGTCATCGATAATTTTATAAGTGGCAAAAAAGCGAACATTAACAAAAAAGCAAAGGTTTGTTTTGCTGACATTTCAAACTCGATGTACGAGCGTATAATTAAACAGGAGATGTCTGGCTCTGATGGGGTTTTTCATTTAGCGGCATTAACAAAAGTTCAAGAGTCGATAGAGGATCCTATCAATTACAACAAACAAAACGTAGACGGAACTTTAAACATCTTGACATGGGCTAAAGATACTGGAGTCAAAAGGGTTGTTAACAGCTCTTCTTCCGCTGTTTATGGTAATGTAAAAAATTTACCTACAAAAGAAGGTTCTAAAAAAAAACCATGTAGCCCATACGGATTACAAAAATTAATAAGTGAAGAATATTGTCGGTTGTTTAGTCATGCATACGGATTAGAAACTGTCAACTTAAGGTACTTTAATGTATTTGGAGAAGGTCAGCCAGTTAGCGGTGATTATAGTTCTGTAGTAGGTGTGTTTCTCAAGCAAAAAAAAGAACACAAACCCCTGACTATTGTCGGTGATGGAAATCAAACTAGGGATTTTATTTATGTCGGTGATGTTGCTTCCGCTAACATGTTGGCCATGACATCACAAAACGTGGGAAAAGGAGAGTCTATAAATATAGGATCAAATCAAGCAACCTCAGTTAAGGAAATAGCAGATGCAATAGGGGGCGAAAAAACATTTGTGAGTGAGAGGCAGGAGCCAAGAGAAAGTCTGTCTTGCAATAAAAAAGCAAAAAAATTATTAGATTGGGGCCCATCTTTAAAACTTAAACGATGGCTTGAAAATAATAACTAACTATATACTATAGTGTATATGAGTAAAGCAATCATAACAGGAGTAACGGGGCAGGATGGTAGCCACATGGTTGATTATTTGTTGGCGAACACCGACATTGACATTATTGCTGGCGTACGTCGACTTTCAGTAAAAAACCACGATAACATTAAACACCTAGCGAACAATGATCGCTTTAAGCTTATTGATCTTGATATAACCGACCAATCAAATGTTGATCGTGTGATCTCAGAAGAAAAGCCTGATTACTTTATAAACTTTGCTGCAAATTCTTTTGTCGGTGTTAGCTGGGATATGCCAGAGAACCACATGAAAACAAATTGCATGGCAGTACTATATCAGCTTGAAGCTATCCGCAAGCACTGTCCAGAGTGCAGGTACTACAATGCTGGCTCCTCAGAAGAGTTTGGGGATGTTGTAACCTCTCCCCAGAACGAGACTCACCCACTGCGCCCAAGAAGCCCATACGGAGCTTCTAAGGCATCTGCGAGGCACTTGGTAAAAGTATGGAGAGAGAGTTATAATCTTTATGCTGTTCAAGGATGGTTATTTAATCATGAAGGAACAAGGAGGGGCGAAGAATTTCTTACCCGCAAAGTAACTAAAGGTGTTTCCAGAATCGTCAAGGAGATCAGAGACGGAAAAACACCTAAACCTCTTGAGCTTGGTAATCTAGAAGCCAAAAGAGATTGGTCAGATGCAGAGGATTTTGTGGTTGGTATTTGGCTAATGCTAAATCAACCTGCAAACTCGTACGAAGATTTGAGAGAATATGTTTTAGCATCTGGCGAGACATATACTATTCGTGAGTTCGTAGAGGCTGCGTTTGGCTTTGCTGGATTCGGTGCAGAACAGTGTCATTGGGACGGTCAAGGTCTCGACCAAAAATACATGCACGGAGATCAAGTGCTTGTGACAATCAACCCTAAATATTACCGACCAGCTGAAGTTAGCTTGCTTCTTGGCGATCCTAGTCTTGCGGAAAAGGAAATGGGTTGGGTAAGAAAAACCGATTTCTATGGTCTTGTTAAAAAGATGATTGACAATGATTTAGATCTATCGTAAGATCTCTTCATGCCTAGGGGTAAAAAACGATGTCCAGAATGCAATATTTTTGTCGGCATTAGAACATTAGCTTGTGATTGTGGTTTTAATTTTGGGGAACCAACTAAAATCAAGAAGCAGCGTAGCAAAGTCCCAGCGAAGCCTAAAATAAATAAAAGAAAAATTATTCTTAGACTGCTTAATCAACCACAAACAAGTAAGCGTATGTTCTATGCCAGAGAGATGAAGTTACTCAATGATTTATGTAACAGGTACTCTCTCGAATTTATGAATGTGGTTACGTTTTGGAAAAAACTAGACTCATTAGCTTATCTTCTTAGCTTAAAGCTTAAGGACACCATGGATAAAAAATGGAGAGCATTTAATTACAAGCTTGACAAAAGCAAGTATGACGATTACAATATTGGTGAAAAGGTCGGAGAAGATAGAGACCTTAGAAAAGAAACAAAAACAACAAAAGATTTTTTAAATGAGTGATACAACAAATTCAAGCAACCTACTGAAGAACTTCTTAAAGAATAACAAAGAAGACCACTATAATTTTGAAGAAGAAATTGATTATAAAGTATCAAGCGGCTCTCTTCAATTTGATCTTCACCTGGGGGGTGGCTTTGGTCCTGGACTCCACAGATTTTGTGGCATGAATGAAGGTGGTAAAACTTCAGAGGCTTTGGAGGTTATGAAAAACTTTCTCATTACTATACCAAACTCAAAGGGCGTTTACTTCAAAGCGGAAGGTAGGCTTTCGCCAGAAATGAGAAAGCGTTCTGGAATTAAGTTCGTTTTTAATGCTGACGATTGGGTAGAGGGAACTTGTTTTGTTTTTGAGTCTAATATATACGAAACAGTTGTGGATTTGATGAGGCAACTTGTCATTAACAATGAAGATAAAACCAAATATTGTTTTGTTCTTGATTCTGTTGACGGCTTGTTACTAAAGAATGACCAAGCTAAAGGATTCGAAGACTCAGCTAAGGTGGCTGGAGGAGCGGTTGTCGCAGCTACGTTCATGAAGAAGATGTCTATTGCTTTAGCTAAAAGAGGTCACATGGCACTCTTTATTTCTCAAGTGAGAGCCGACATTAAATTAGATCCATACACAAAAGCTCCAATCAGACAAACCAGCGCTACTGGAGGTAACGCTTTATTGCATTTTGCTAACTGGATTATTGAGTTTGAACCAAGGTTTACTAAAGATATAATCTTAGAAAACCCATCAATCAAAAAAATGGACATGCAAAAAAATCCTCCTGTGGGTCATTTTGCAAATGTCACAGTAAAGAAGTCTCCTAACGAGAAAACTAATTCAAGAATCACATACCCAGTTAGGTACGGTAGGTCTGATGGTAATTCTATTTGGATAGAAAAAGAAATAGTTGATTTATTATTTGCTTGGGAGTTTCTTTCTAAGAAAGGTTCTTGGATTAATGTAACGGAAGACTTCGCTGATTTGTTGAAGGACAACGATTTCGAATTCCCAGAAAAACTACAAGGAGAACATAAAGTTTTTAAGTGCCTGGAAGATGACCCTAAGCTATCTAGCTACCTTGTTGAATACTTTAAAAAAGCAATCAACGAATTCTCATGAAGTTTCTAGATCCATTAGGTAAGCCTAGAAACCTAAAAGGAGCTAAAAAATATTTGATTGATTGGGAAGCCAAGAGCAGAAGTAAATTCCAAAATAGAGTCAAAGACTTCTTGAAGGATTATTGGTGTAATGATATTGTTTTTGAAGAGTTCAGAATCGTAGGTACGAGACTATCTTTGGATTTTTATAATGCAAATAAAAAAGTTGCAGTTGAGGTTCAAGGAGATCAGCATGTTCGTTTTGTAAAACACTTTCACAAGAACAGGTTAAAGTACTTGGATCAATTGAAAAGAGATCAAAAGAAACTTGACTTCTGTGAAATAAATGATATAAAGTTGGTAGAGGTTTATACTACGGATGAGATAAATGCATCCTTATTTAATGACCAAGATACATATTTATGAGTAATGACGATATAGAATTTTCGATACCAGAAAACTTCTTAGACAAGCTGTATGAACTAACTGGTTCTGCTGACAAGTATAAGGGTTTTGTTCTGGTTTATTCGAATGAAAAAGGATACCCAATTATACACAACAAGTGCGAAAGCCATCTGATTGAAATGGGTCTTATCAAAACCATTGAATCTTACCTCCAAAAATTAGAAGACGTAACATGATTTATAATTTAGAATTAGAGAAGCAACTGTTAGCTGCTTTAATAAAAGAGCCAGATCTTTTTTGTGAGATAGCAAACTTTATAGATCATGATGATTTTTATTCGGAGGAATCGAATCTTCACAAGACTATCTTTACTGTAATCAAGCAAGCTATAGAATCTAGTGAGGCCATCGATGAGGTTATCATTGCTCAAAGAATATCTAGCATAGGTTTGTCTTTTGAGGACAAGCTTAACCCATCTGATTATATTAAGTCTCTGGCGTTGCGAAAAGTGCCTAAAGGCAACCTTCTAAAAACAGCTAGAGAGCTAAAGAAGATATCTGTAAGGAGGGGCATCTATAAAGCCGCTCAAGACATGGCGAAGCAGATGAAATCTATTTCTCCAGAAACAACATATCATGAGATTATAGAGAAAGCGGATCATGTTTATAATTCTAGAATAAATCTATACGAGATAGGTGAGGATGAACCTGTCAATATTTATGATGACATGGAGTTCATTATCGAAGATAGGGGAAATAATCCTATTGAAGAATTTGGTATGATGGGTCCTCATAAAAAGGTTAATGATATGTATGGCTCCATCTTAAGACCAGGAAATATTACTGTTGTTGTGGCTAGATCTGGTGTCGGTAAAACTCAGTTCTGTATGCACTATGCAACACAAGTAGCTTCTGTATATAACGTCCCTGTTTTGCACTTTGATAATGGAGAGATGAGTAAAGAAGAACTCATCATGAGGCAGTGTGCTTCTATTTCTGGCATATCATCTCACTTATTAGAAAGCGGTAAGTGGAGGCAAGCTGGAGAAGATGTTGTTGCTAAAGTTAGGGCGACTTGGGAGAAGGTTAAAAACTTGGAGTTTTATTATTACAATGTCGGAGGTATGGATGTTGATTCTATGGTTAATACTTTGAAGAGGTTTTATTATTCTAAAGTTGGCAGAGGAAACCCTATGATATTTTCTTTTGATTATATTAAGACCACAAGCGAAGCTTCTGACAACAAGAACGAATGGCAGATTGTCGGAGAGATGGTTGATAAATTCAAGAAGTGCGTTCAAAAAGAAATTCTTCACGATGGAGAGCCCATCATACCAATGATTACTTCTGTCCAATCAAACAGATATGGAATCACTAACAACAGAAACGCCCAAAACATTGTTGATGATGAAAGCATTGTTTCCCTATCTGATAGAATCATTCAGTTTTGTTCTCACATGTTTATTCTCAGAAACAAGACCGCTGATGAAATTGAGGTCGAAGGCGGTAGGTTTGGAACTCACAAGTTAATTAACATTAAGTCGAGGCACCTTGGTAAAGATGTAGCTGGAGCGTTGGAGCCTGTCCAAATAGGAGATGCCCTTAGAAAGAATTCTGTTAACCTTGAATTTAAAAACTTTAATATTACTGAGCGTGGCGATCTTCGTGACATAGCCAGATCTCTAGAAGGAGGTGGCGATATAGATGAGTCACCAGTAGATGCACTTCCGAACTTTGAAAATGTCTGATATGTATAAACAAATCCTAGAAGAGCTTGGCTATAAATTGGTTGACTGTGGCAACCACTGGAGGACTAGTGCCGTTTATAGAGATGGAGACAACTCTACAGCAATACAGATATATAAAGATACAGGTGTGTGGACTGACTATGTTGCTGAAAGCGGACATAAACCATTGAAACACCTAGTTCAACTTACCTTAAAAGGCCAACCAGACAAACTAAAAAAAACTTTAAAATCTTTAGATTCTGAACCAGACAGCCTTGCTGAATACAAACCTACAACACTTATAGAAATGGAAAAAGTTTACGATGAATCTATTTTGGAAAAATTATTTCCTAATTATAATTTTTATTCAAGAAAAAAAATATCAGAGGATACCCAAAACTTATTCAAGGTGGGGTTAGCTGGCTCTGGCAACATGTATAGAAGAATGGTTTTCCCAATCTATAATGAGCATCGCCAGATCATAGGATTTTCTGGTCGTAAGGTGGATGACGGCAATGGTGCTAAATGGAAACACATAGGAAAGAAGAACAACTGGATATACCCAGCTTACACACCCAATAAAAATGAAACTATTGATTCCATCATTACAGAAAAGAAAGAAGTTTATCTCGTCGAGAGTATAGGGGATGCAATGGCTCTTTACGACCAAGGTGTTAAAAATGTCCTTGTTATTTTTGGTCTATCTGTTAGCTCATCAATAATTTCTTATTTGTCTGGCAAAACATTAAGCAAAATAATTATAGCTGGTAATAATGACTTTAATTCTGAAGTCAATAGAGGTTTAATTGCTTCCGTGAAAAACTATTTAAAATTATCTAGTTATTTTGATCTTGATGCTTTATCTATTAAAACTCCCCCGACAGGCTTTAATGATCTAGGGGAAGCTTATGAAGCTGGATCAGATTTATTAACATGGTCTAAAAAAGAAGCAGAATCCGCAAAACAAAGGAAGTTTATTAGAAGTTTTGTATCGAAAAACAACCAGAACTTTTCGAAAGAACACGCAAAAAAATGTAAAAAATTATGAGTGAACCAATAACAACATTATCCGCCAGTAGGATTAAGACAGCTGAAAGTTGTTCTTGGTTATATTGGTGCAAGTATAAACTCAAGCTGCCAGACCGCAGCAATGATGGAGCTAGAAGAGGTTCTATTTGCCATTTAATATTTGAAGTTTTAGGTGAACCCAAAAGAAAAAAATACTTTGATGAGATAATTAGAACTCTTGATATTTTTAGTGTGCCCTCTATAGAGAGGCTCGTAATGAAACACGCAATTAGAGAGGGTGTCAACGACGATGAGAACGTTAAGATGATGAAGGAGATGACTCTTAACGGTTTAATGTATGACTTCTTCGGTGATACTCATGACGATCCCACTGAAGAACATTCGGAAAAAGATTTCCACATTGTCGTTAATGATGGTACAGTTAAGTACAAGATAAGAGGTTTTATTGACAAGTTGTTTTTGTATAAGGACAAAAAATATGCTTTAATCAGGGATTTTAAAACAAGCAAGGAAACCTTTAAGGGTAAGGATGCTAAGGACAATATGCAGGACTTGATGTATAGCTTGGCGGTAAAGCATCTTTTTCCAGAGTATGAAAACAAACAAAGTGAATTTCTGTTCCTCAAATTTGATTTGATACCAGATGTAAAGAAAAGCGGCATTGTTAGAATGGAGCCGTTAGACGAAGATGATCTTCATGGCTTTGAACACCACTTAACAGAGATCCAAAAATATTTAGACAACTTTACTGAAGACTCGGCTACAAAAAACATGGCAGCATACAAAGGTTTTCCTGAAGATGGGTCGTTTAGTTGTAAACTTTTATGTGGTTTTGCTAAAGAAAAGGGTCAACTTAAAAAGGATGGAACACCCATGTGGCACTGTGGCATGAAGTTTGATTTCTTTTATTATGACATCAAAGATGCCGATGGTAACTTTTCCCGATCATGCTTTGACGATGAGTTTTCTGAGGACATGGTTCCAGAGGGAGGTTCGTATGAAATGAAATATTATGCTGGTTGCCCTGCTCATTGTTCTTGACAGGTTATATACCTATGATATAATGAGGTTGTGATGAAACCTATTTTCAAGTCAACCTACTCTACAGGCAAAAGCATTTTGCGTATTGATGATATCATTCAAATATGTAAAGATAAAGACTATAAAACATTAACTTTAGTAGAGGACAATCTCACTAGCTTCATGAAGGCTTTTAACGCCTGTGTTAAAAACAATATAGATTTAACATATGGATTAAGAATTACGATGTGTAATGACATCGACAGTAAAGATTCGAACCATAAGGCTGTTGTATTTGCTCTGGATGATAACGGATGCAAGCTTATGAATAAGATATATTCCAAAGCTTTTGTTGATAACGACGGTCGTATCACTTACGAGGAGCTCAAATCTTTTTGGGACAAAGATTCTTTATGCTTTGTCGTTCCTTTCTATGATAGTTTTATCCACCAAAACAATCTATTTCTTAAGAACTGCATACCTGAACTTGATGGTTTGAATCCTAGGTTTTGGGTTGAGAATAACAACTTACCTTATGATCGTCTTATTTGTCAAAAAGTTCTAGAGTATGCGGAAGACTCTTATGATATTAGTCATGTTAAGTCTATATACTATAAGAACAAAGAAGATGTAGAAGCTCTTCAGACATACAAGATTCTTTGTAATAGAAGCTTTGGCAGACAAGCTACATTGTCGTGCCCTAACTTAAGTCACTTCTCTAGTGACGAGTTTTGTTTTGAATCATACATAGAAAATACCAAGTAATGAACAACGACTTATTAAGATACAACAGAAATCAAAAGTATATAATTTTTGATACAGAAACCGAAGGTTTGAATTTGGTTAAATCTAAGCCCTGGCAAGCGGCTTGGATTGTTGCGCAGGGCAATAAAATTATTAAGAAGTATGATAAGCTTATATATTGGGACGATTTAAACGTATCAAAAGACGCTGCAAGAATAACTGGGTTCAGCCAATCTCACTACGAGAAGAATGCTGAAGACCCCAAGAAGGTTTGGGATGAATTTTCAAAGTATTTATATGACGACTCTTATAAAATAGTAGGACAAAATCTCTTGGGTTTTGATGTTTATATGATTGATGTTTGGAGAAAACTTATTGGAGAGCCGTTACATCAAGATTATATTAATAGAATCATTGATACAAAAGCTATAGCTACAGCTATTGCCAAAGAGTCTCCTGTGCCCAATCATGATTTTATCTATTGGCAGTATAGATGGCTCAACTATAGAGAGAGAGGTCTTAAAACATCCCAATTAACCCTACTTAAAAAGTATGAGATTGACTTCGACGCTAAAAGGTTGCATGATGCTCTTTACGATATAGAAATGAATTTCGAAATATTCCACAAACAACTTTACGACATAGAACTATGAGATATAAAACCCCATTTCCTGTAGGAGTTAAACTCCCAGAGATTAGCGTCCCCGACTCAAAGCTCCGTGATCTAGGATTGAATCCTGGTGCTTCTTCGTTAGACATCCTTAAACAGCTGTGCCGACAAGGTCTTAGAGATAAAGGTTTAATTAAAGCTGACAACAGAAAAGATTATTATGACCGTACCCAGATGGAGATTGACATTTTGGATGATCTTGGTTTCGTTGATTATATACTACTCAACTGGGACATAATGAACTTTTGTAAAGTTAATGAGATTCCAACTGGCGCTGGAAGAGGAAGTGCGGCTGGTAGCTTGGTCCTTTTCCTTTTAAGTGTAACAAACATTGACCCAATTAAATATGAACTATTCTTCGAAAGATTCGTCTCAAAGAGCAGGGCAAGAAAAATTATTCATGATGGTGAAGTACTCCTTGACGGCTCTTTACTTGCTGATATTGATAACGACATCTCTTATGATAGGAGGGCTGAAGTTATTAAGTATATTGAAGATAAATACGAAGGTAAAACATCCAAAATCCTAACTCTTAACACGCTTAGTTCTAAGCTCTGCATGAAGGAGTGTGGTAAGATCGTGGGTGAGTTGTCTGAAGTTGATGTAAATCAAATTAGTGATACTATACCTAAACATTTTGGCAAGGTTGCAAAGCTTGATGTGGCTTATGAAGAAAGCGAATCTTTCAAAAAGTTTGCAGATCAACATAAAAAATCATATAAAATTGCAAAAAAACTAGAAGGATTAATTAAGAACACTGGCGTTCACCCTTCTGGTATATCAATCAGTTACTTCAGTCAAGGAGATATCATGCCCTTGCAAAAGACCAATGATGGAGCTTTAGTTTCTGGTTACGATATGGATGATGTTGCTAGTCTTAGCGTTAAGTTCGATATCCTTGGTTTGAGGACGCTCTCTGTTGTTAATGATACATGTAATCAAATTGGCATCAAAGCCTCTGAGATTGACCCTGGAGACGAAAGCATCTATGCGGCGTTAGCTTGCCTACAACAACCCAAAGGGTTATTTCAGATTGAGGCTGATACAAATTTCAAGGTTTGCAAACAAATATCACCTAAAAGCTTGGAGGAACTATCCGCTGTTGTAGCTATCGCTCGTCCAGGAGCTTTAGACTTTAAAGATAGGTATGCTGATTATGCCAGAACAGGAGACTTCCAATCTGTGCATGAGTTCTTTGACGACATACTTAGTTATACTGGAGGTATTCCGCTTTATCAAGAGCAGTTGATGAAGATGGCTGTTAAGGTTGGCTTTAGCTTGGACGAGTCAGAGCAGTTGAGGCGCATCGTGGGGAAGAAGAAGGTCGAAGACATGCCAGCATGGAAAGCTAAGATCGAAGATAAAATTAAAGAAAAGAATTTAGACCCTGTTATTGGAGAAGTTTTATGGAAAGTTGCGGAAGACTCGGCTAACTATTCATTCAACAAGTCTCACAGTATCTCTTACGCTTACTTAGCAGCTATTACGGTCTACCTTAAATTTAATTATCCACAAGAGTTCTTCTTGAGTTTGCTTAAGATGTCTAGATTTGAGCCTAATTCTCATGAAGAAATAGCTAAGATTTCTCAAGAGTTACCCTTCTTTAGCATTAAGCTTTTGCCTCCAGATCTAAACCTCTCTGATTTTGATTTTAAAATTGAAGGCAAGAATATTCGATACGGACTTAATTCTATTAAAGGGGTTTCCGATAAGGTCATAGAGTCCCTTATTAATTTCAGAGAATCATCTTTTGAAAACAAGTACGATGTATTTATTGCTGCAAAAGATTGTGGTGTTAATATTGGCGCAATGTCAGCTTTTATTCAGGCTGGACTTCTTGATTCTTTTGTTACTCATGATCGATGCAGGTTAGTTTTAGAGGCTCAGGCATTCAATTCACTTACAGACAGGGAGAAAAGGAATATTATAGAGCTTGGTGAAAAGTTTAATTATGATGTCCTCAACACAATTCATTCTTGCAGAAGTGAAAATTCACCAGCTGATGATGGTAGAATCTTGTTTCCAGATAGAAGATTTAATACATTCAAGAAAAAGTATGAACCATACAAGAAAATATATGAGCAAAACTCTAGTCATATAAAGTTTGCTAACTGGTATTTTGAAACAAAACTTCTTGGTTATAGTTATTCTTATAACATCAGGCAGATATTCACAAGCGGAGATGAACCTTCGTTCAATACATCAGAAGAGGTCAGAAATGCTCAAGAAAGGAAGCGTGTGAAGTTTGTTGGCGAAGTGACAGATATAATAAAAAGAAAGAGCAGAAACAATAATAATTATGCAAGAATTGAAATGCAAGATGAGTTGGGTCCTGTGTGTGGATTATTTTTAGACTCAGATAGAGAAGAAAGGTTGACAGAATACCTAAACTCTGGTAAAAAGTTACCTAAGAAGGGCAGCATTGCCATAATAGTTGGTAGTGCTGGTGACGATATAGTTTTTGTCGACAAGATAGAGACTATAGAAGAAAAAATCTACATGAAACTTTCTGAATTAAAATGAGTGTATATAATAATGTGATATTTAAAGAGTTTAACTTAACACCAAGAGCTAAAAAAGCTTACGAAGAAGCCTATAGGCTTTCTAAGAAGCTGAAACACAATAACGTTAATAATCTACATGTTTTTTATGGCTGTATAAAAAACTCCTGTCCAAAATTTAAACAGTTTCTTCTTAGAAATGGGGTAGCAATCAAAGAACAGGATGTTTTAGATGCCCTTGAAGAAGCTGAAGATAAAAATAAGGACAAGTTTTTTTCTAACACAAACTCAGACCCTTGGCATAAAGAAGTTCTAACTGTAATTAAAGAAGCCAACAGGCTCTCTAACAGTTTAGAACAGTACTATATTGGAATAGAACATATATTTTCTGCAGTTATAGAAAAATCTCCTTACGTCTTAGGCTTATTTGAAGATTCTATTGTAGATTTTGAGATGTTTAAAGAGGAGATGCTTATTTTCCTCGCTGGAGAAGATTCGACATCGTTACCAAGCTTTGTGGATGACTACATAAGCAATCTAGAGTTTATTTCTGACGCTCAAGAAAAACAAGAAAGAGAAACCACAGGCTTTTCTCAGAATCCTCTGCCAGATTTTGCGACTAGTTTGAATGAATTATTTTATGATGATAAACTTCCTGAGGTTCATGGCAGAGACGAAGAAATATCATCTTTGATAGAAACCATTTCAAAGAAAAACAAATGTAACGCAATACTAACTGGTGATGCTGGTGTCGGTAAAACTTCCGTGGTTGAGGCTTTAGCATCTAAAATATGCAAGTTAGAAGTGCCTTCTAGTTTGATTGGTGTCGAAATACTTAGCGTAGATCTGGGCTCTATATTAGCTGGCACTCAATACAGAGGTCAGTTTGAGCAAAGGTTCAAATCAATTTTAGATGAAGCTAAGAAAAACCCAGGGATAATTTTGTTCTTTGATGAAATTCATACATTATTTGGTGCTGGTAGTAATCAAGAAGGGGGCCTTGATGCTGTAAACATGTTGAAACCATTATTGGCTAGAGGGGATATAAAATGCATAGGTTCTACAACCAAAGAAGAATATTTAAAAATATTTAATAAGGATGCAGCAATGAAAAGAAGGTTTTTTGAAATAGAAATTGAAGAGCCATCAAAAGAAGATACCAAAAGTATACTGTATAACTGTAAGTCTAAATATGAAAAATTTCATAATGTTAAATTTAGCAAGCCCATTATTGATTACATAGTAGATTCGTCTGACCTCTTATTAAAGAACAAAAAATTCCCAGACAAAGCTTTTGATATACTAGATCAAGCGGGTGCTAGAGTTAAAATAAGAAACAGTAAGAAGAGCAAGGAGATTCTTCTGCCTCAGAAGAAATTCATAGAATCTATGCTTGACGGATCTTTGTCTGAGGACGAAGTAAGATCTAAATTTAAAGATGTAATTGAGACGGTTAGAACTGTTTTTGAACCTTGCGATAGCGAAACAATAAGAATTAAGAGGGATGATATCAACGAAATCATTTCAGAGCAGAGTGGTATTTCTTTAGATCAAGTTAAAAATTCTTCCAAGGGTTTTAGTTCTTTCTTGGGAAGAATGTCTAAAGAAGTTTTTGGTCAAGATAAAATATTGAATGAAATAAACAATTCTCTATCCTGCGCCAAGGCTGGCTTGATTGATTCAGACAAGCCTTTAGCTAGTATGTTTTTTGTTGGCCCTACAAGTGTCGGCAAAACATACACAGCAAAGAAGATAGCGAAGCACTTTTTTGGAAACGAGAAGGCTATACTACAAGTGAATATGAGCGAGCTTCAAGACAAGACTGGTATGAGCAAGCTAATTGGCTCTAATGCTGGGTATGTTGGCTATGAAGAAGGAGGTATGCTTACTAAGTTTTTAAGTGAGAATCCAAACTCTGTAGTTCTTTTTGACGAAATAGAGAAGGCGAGTCCAGACATTCTTAATATTTTGCTTCATATCTTAGATGAGGGTTATGTTGAAGACAACAAGAACAAAAAGGTTAGCTTCTCTAACTCTATAGTTATACTTACTAGCAATATAGGTCATAAAGAAGCAAGCAAGAAGAGCATGGGTTTTATTAATGATAATGAAGATAAGGTTTCTTCTTATAATGACTCAATAAAAAAGCAACTTAAACCAGAGCTAGTTGCAAGAATAAGTGACATCTTTGTTTTTGAAGACCTATCTGAGGTTGAGTTCAAACTTATAATCGAGCATGAACTAAATAAAATTAAAAACAACCTACAAAACTCTAAAAAAATTAAATTTAACTTCAAAAAAGAAACAATTAATTTCATTTTCAAGCAAATCAAGCTTGAAAAACTTCACGCCAGAGACATTAAAAACTTCATAAGAAAGGAAGTTAAAGTTCCAGTATCAAAGTTTGTTCTTTCTAAGAATAAAAACGAAGAAATATTCATAAAAGGTGTTGACAATAAAATCAATGTATATTAATATACATAACATATGACAAATACAAAACAAAACAAGATCATGAAAGCAATTCGTAGCAGTAAAGGTCGCTTCTTCGGTCTCTATACGAAGGCTGGCGAATCCCTGAACGCACAATTTGTTTCTGAGAGTCCTCAGTATGTGACTGTATATGATAGAAATAAAAAGGGTAACCGTAAGCTTGCAAAGACAAGTCTCTCAGGTCTCAAACTGAGAGAGACCAAGATTGGAGTATCTTAGAATTAATTAAAACCAAACACCAGGCCTAGGTAGAAATACCTAGGCCTTTTTTTATAATACTAAAGTGATAGATAAAGAATACTTTAACAACGGACTATTTCTTTCTGAATTAGAAGGATTGACTTCGGATAATAATAATCTATATTTTGAAGTCTCTGATCAATTGTTTAAGAAAGACAAGATCAATGAAAAAGTATTGAATATAACCCCAGCTGATTCTAATTTAGATTTTGATTCTTTTCTTGTAGAGACTGATAATAAAACATATTGTATAAAACTCTCCTTTGATAAAGATAACTTTTTATTAAAGAACGAGTCTAATTTGTTAAAAAACAACAAGTCTACAATGCTCCCTAAATATGTTAGTTCTGGTATTCACAAAATCGGAGAAGACATTTTATATTTAATACACGAAGTTGATAGAGGTGTCTCTTTAGAGGATGTCGGATCTTCTTTTATATATGAAAAAAGATGGATGTTTCTCCAATGTTGTTCCCTTATGATGAACTTCAAAAGCGAAACTTCTTTTATCGATTATGCGGATTTTGTTTTTAAACACTTTGACTTGCCAAATACCATCCCAGAAATAAGTGAAAAATATATATATCCAGCCCACTCTAAAGAGTCTGTCGATTTAATATTAAAAACAATCAGAGAGTATTTTTATTCATCTTTTGATTTTTCTGTTTTTGAGTGTGATGCATTTTGTCACGGTGATTTAAATCTTAAAAACATATCAACCAATGGAAACTTATTTAAAGCCGAAGACTTTAATTTTTGTTTTCGTGGAAACCCTTTTTTAGATGTTTCGTTTACATGTTTGAATTTTAATTTTAATAAACTGATGTTTAATAATATGATTAAGACTTTTTGTGATATGCATGATTTAAATTATGATGCCAGCAAACCTTTTTTCAGATCTTGTTTAAAAGCCGCTTGTTGTATTTTTATGTATAGAAAGTTTAGCGAGTTTCTTGTAGAGCAATGCGTTTACGAAAACAAAAGGCAACACAAAATGGTTGAGTTGCTGCAGTGCTTCACTAACCTAGAGTGGTGCTTTGAATCGATGCCTTTTTACAAAGACATACAAAAAGAATTCAAGAAAATATGCAGAAGCCCAACTAAAATTCTTTAAATAAATAACTAGAAAAACGACATTCTTTATTTAATATAATTCTAAATAACAAAATGCAATTTTATAAACCAAACTCTCAAAACACAGGTACGGCTTTCGGCTTTAGAATTGGTACTCAAGGGAAATCTGAAAAACCATGTTTATATATGACAGCTGTGAAACAGTCTTCTTGGGATGCTAAGAAGAGAAGCGGTTCTTTTTCCGCCAACGCAAAGGATCCAGACAAGTCTGCTACAGTTAAGTTCAATGAATTTGAGGTAGGTGGTTTTATTTATGCTATAGAAAACTATGAAAAATATAGCACCTTCCATAGTTTTGATGGTAATAAAACTAGTATTTCTCTGGTTCCTTATCAAAAAAAGGATGGCACTAAAGCTTTTTCTTTTACGCTCTCTAGAAACTCATCAAACAAATTTGGCATGGGTCTAGAAACATCTGAGGCATACGCCCTTTGTGAATACTTTAAGTTCGTATTAAACAAGGTGTTTGAATTTAATCCAATTCAAAAATAATGGAAAAGAAAAAAACAGTATTAATACATTCTAATTTCTGCAAGGCTTTTACTGGCTTTGGCAAGAACAGCAAGAACATTTTAAAATACCTGTATAAGACAGGCAAATACAACATAGTCGAAGCGGCTAACATGAGGCAGGTTGGAGATCCTGCCCTTGAAAAACTTCCGTGGAAATGTTTTGGCACGGTCCCAAACAATATGGGATCTCTCCCTGAAGAGCAAAAACGTATTGCTGGTTATGGCGGTTTGTCTATTGATAGTATCGTACAAGAGGTTCGTCCAGATATATATATGGGTATAGAAGACATATGGGCTTTTACTGACTTTAATAAAAAACCCTGGTGGAATAAGGTTACTCCAATGATCTGGACTACTCTTGATAGTTTACCCCTACTACCTCAAGCTGTAGAGTTTGCTCCTAAACTCAAACATTATTATGTTTGGTCTTCATTCGCTGAAAAAGAATTTAAAAAAAATGGTTACGATCATATAAAAACCCTTAGAGGTTCGTTAGACACGGATACTTTTTATAGGCTTGATGACAAGTCTAGAGAAGAATTAAGAAATCAAAATAAAATTAAGGAAGATGATTTTATTATAGGCTTCGTTTTTAGAAATCAGTTGAGAAAATCAGTGCCCAATATTTTAGATGGCTTTAAGCTATTTAAAAAAGACAACAAAAAAGCTAAACTGCTTTTGCACACACACTGGGGTGAAGGTTGGGACATACCAAGATTACTAGAAGAAAAAGGAATACTAAACGACGATATACTAACAACATACTTCTGTTCTTCTTGTGGGGGTTATGAAATTAAACCTTTTGTCCAAGGGAAACAGAAGTGTAAGCATTGTGGTCAGACAGAATCTGAGACGACTAGTGTTTCAAAAGGTGTTTCCGAGTCTCAGTTAAACGAGGTTTACAACTTGATGGATGTATACTGTCACCCATTTACAAGTGGGGGGCAAGAAATACCAGTTCAAGAAGCGAAGCTCACAGAGCTTATAACCTTGGTTACAAACTACTCTTGCGGTGAAGACAGCTGTTCTGAAGAGAGCGGTGGTCTGCCTCTAAGTTGGCATGAATATAGAGAACCTGGTACTCAGTTTATCAAAGCCTCTACTGATGCTGATAGTATAAAGCAAATGCTAGATACTGTTTACAACATGCCTGTAAAAGAAAAAGAAAAGCAAGGTAAAAAATCAAGGCAATGGGTTATTGATAACTTCTCTATCGAAGTTATTGGCAAGCAGCTTGAGGAAATCATTGATTCAATTCCTTATTTGGATGAATCTGAAGACATTAAAAACCAACAATACAACGAGTTTTACGAGATGCCAGAGGGTCTTTCTAATAAAGACTTTATCATAGATTTATACAAAAACATATTAAATGATGATATTGATGAAAACAACAAAGGTTATCAAGTTTGGTTTTCAAAAATCATGTATGGTCAAGTAGATCAGAATTCTTTATATCATCATTTTATAAGTATAGCTCAGAGAGAGAACTTAAAAAAACCTATCTCTTTTGAAGATACTCTTTCAAAGGATGACAAAGGGAAAAGGATTGCTGTGGTTGCAGAGGGTTCTGCTACCGATTTACTATTGCTTAATTCTCTTATAAAAAACTTAAGCAAGAAGCACAAAAATCACAACATATATGTTTTCACAAAACCTGAGTATTTTGAATATATAGAAGACAACACATATATTCATAGGTGCATACCTTATTCTAATGCTTTAGATAATCCAATATCACTAGAAGGTTTTGGCGAACACGAAGGTTTCTTTGAGGCTGCGTACTATCCATGTACAACGACACAAAAAATACCTTGTTACATTCATAACGGAAAATAACATGCCACATTTATTAAAAGAATATTCTAAAAACCTTGGCGTTGAGCCAAGCCAGCCGATTGTCAATAAGCACTTTTACCCTATTGCTCCCGATAAATTTATTGTCTTATATAATGAGAGGGACATCCAATCAAAAAACTATGAGTATTATCAAATAGTCATAGGTTTAATTAAACAAGTTCTTCATTCCAATGGTTACAAAATTGTTGTCATTGGTTCTGATAAAAAATTAATTGAAGGTGCTGATTACTATTATCCAAATCTATCGTTCAGGAAAAACTGTTATGTTATCTCTAAGGCTTCTGCTTTTATTTCGGTAGATAATGCACTAACTCAGTATGCTAGTTCGTGTGGGGTCCCTATTGTTAATCTGTATGGTAATATATACTCATCAATAACTACTTCATATTGGTCCAACAAGAAGAACAAAATTGATATTGAGCCAGAGTGGGATAAAAAACCATGCCTGGGTTTGATAGACCCAAAAGATTCGATCAATACAATTAAAGTGGAGGATATTGCTTCATCAATTATAAAATCTCTAGGCTTCAAAGGTGATTTCGATTTAAATTTTAAAACCAAAAGAAGAAATAAAACAAAACATTTTCAAGTAGATGTGATACCTACTAATTATGTAAGATCTTCTTTGTTTGATAGGAATGTTATCAACCTAAGGTTAGATCAAGGTGTCGTTGATGAGAAAGCCCTATTTCTTTATTGCGCTCATCACCCATGCAATTTAATCACTAAAGATTTTTTGCCGTCTCCAGAAACTTTAAGAAAAATAAGCAACAACATAAAGAGAATAATCTTCAGGGCTACTGTCATGCCAGAACAAATACCAGAAGCCTATTTTGATTTGCTCAAAAAAATGGAAATAGAATTTTTGTTTTTGACTAGCAATAAAGACATACTGGATGAATTAAGATTGGATTATTTTGAACAGAATGTTGAATACGTTGACTTAATAAAAGAAAAACCTTCTGATATTGACCTTAATGATAAATTTATATCTTTTAAAACAGTTGTAGAAGGTGATAAAGCTTATAAATCTTTAGCTCATTGGAAGAAAAAGATTGACTCTGACAATAATGTATTGGATAATATTAGTTATTGGGAAGAATTAGATTACTTTTATATTTATGAGCAAGAAAACAACTAAGAAAAAAACCGCAAAGAAAACAACTACAAAAACAAAAACAGAAGCTAAAAAAGTTTTTGGCCCAGATGTTTATAAAAGAGACAATCATGGTCTTCTTGAATCTGTAGACTACGTTTTTAACGAGGACGGTTCTGTGAATTGGAGGGCTATGATCAAGCCTGAGTTTCTTTATCCAAATAAGGGTTGGTTTGATATGAGGGGGCAACAAGTTCCTAGCTCTACAGAGGGACTTAGAGACAATCAGCTTTTAATTATGCTTGGTGGTATAAAGGACCTTGCTCGTTTGAGGGGTTTTCATAGCGTTGAGTTTGATACGACAACAGAAGGTGATTATGTGACAGCAAAGTGTTGTATAACATGGTCTCCTAATTACGAAAGCAATAACGAGCATGTTCTTTATGAGGATGTCGCTAATGCTACATCAGAAAACACAGACGACTTCTGCTACAAGTTTCTTGAAACCATCGCTTGTAACAGGGCTTTTGTTCGTTGTATTCGCAACTTTTTAAACATTAATATTGTCGGTGCTGATGAGATTGATAAGTCTGTTAATAGATCGACGCAGAGCCAAAGCTCAACTCTCACTCAACCATCCAGCAATGCTCCCATAACGCCTTCTGGCTTGCTTGAGAAGACATTGAAGGAAAAGCATAGCGTGGAGTCCTTCGAATCATTCAAAGAGCTTTTAAGGGATCTATGGAAGTCTGAAAAATATTTAAATGAGGACGTTAAAAACTGGAATGGTTTTGCAGACATTTCCGCCAAAGAAGCTAGAAAATTAATAAGTATTATTTCTAAATGATAGAAAGAGTATTAACAGCACCTAAGTTTAAGATTCTTGCTGACGATATCTTCTCTTTGTTTGGCGAAGAGAACGAACATGAGTCTCATGTCTGTGGTCTTACTCATGACAAAGAGTCTATAGTTAGAAATATAGGTCACCCATCCTTACTTCAATGGGATGTGTTTGTGTGGGCTAACAAGAACGTTGAAGGTAAATACGATGCTGTAGTAATTTTTGTTAATGATAAAAATGCTAAATTCAATACAAGTATTTTTTCTGAGTTTGTTTGGTTGTCTAAAAATCCAAAAGTTGGATATAAATTACTTAAGAAGGCTATAGATTTCGCAAGAGAAAAGGGGTTTGAATACATATCAATATCTAGCGTAGAGAAAACAAAAAACTGTAAAAAAAACGAATCGTTTTATAAAAAACTGGGGTTCTTGAAAGACTCCTCAACATTTATTGCAAAATTATGAGCGGAAGCACATCAAAAAAAATAAGAAGAATAATCAATCCAAGAGATGAAATCACCAAAAGAGTATACAGAAGAACCAAAAAGCAATACTTAAAGGTTCCAAGTAAACTTAGAGATGATTTTTTAAAGTCTATTGATGAAATGATTAATAAATAACTTACATTGAAGTTTTATAATATTTATAAACATCAAAGGGGTTTCCAGATGTGTTGCATAGCAACATGAACCCGCTATCAAAATATTCTAAACTAAAATTAACACTATTACCAGATTCAAAATCATCTTTTATTTTGAATAGTGGGTATCCATAATTACCTGACTCTTTAGAGGATCCAGTTGGGGTTACTATTATTTTTCTTGTTTCTACAGAATAGAAATCATTCTCTTCTCTAAACTCAAAAGTATAATCGAAAGTGGTGTTTCTCCACTTGCCTTTTTCATCTATTGTCATGCTGTAATAATCAGGAGATGCTTCTGTTATTCCTTCTTCTTGATAATCATATATATTTGTTTGTGTGTAAGGACTGGTTTGGTTTACGAATATTTTATCTAGTATACCCGAACCAGAATAGACAGCATAATCAACTTCTCTTTCCTTGAAGTCTATTACCGCAGCATTCTCAGTCGAGGATACCTTAAGTTGACTTGAACTATTGATATTTTCAATAGGTTCTATTTCTTTTTCCATTACAAATGGGCCAGTTATCCATGTCTCCCCAGGTCCCAATACTGAATAAGCTTTATACTGAAACCAGGTCTTTGTATTGTATTGCAGACCAAGCCCTTCGTCATAAGCCAAATAAGAAGAGTCTTCTAAGTTATCTACTCTTTTTGTAAAAGTAAAACCGTTCAAGTCTATTTCTTTTCCTTGGTATGCAAAAATGTCAATATGTGAATATTCTGTATAATCAGCTTTATTTAATAGATTTACTTTAATATCTATCCTATCTTGTGGTATACCTCTGTAAGGGTATGTATCTTTTCCACTTGGTATTATTTCAGGCTCATTTAAACGCTCTTTTATATATCCACTACCCAGTGAATCCATATAAGCACCAAATGGATTGTAAAAATCTTTTGACCCAGAAGCTATAAGGAATGATTCGTTTGGACTGTAGTCCATTATTACTAGGTTCCAAGATCCGTTGTTGCCTGAAAAAGTATTTATGTCTGATGAAAAATTATCATAACTAATAAATCCAGACAAATCTTCAGGCTGAGTTTCCCAAGATAAATATGCCTCCCAAAGATAATCAGATCCTTCGTGAGTTACATTTCCAGATGCTCCATATTTCAAAGGAAGATCATAACCGTCCAACCCATATAATTTACCGCTATATATATAACCAGACGGCTGTAGATTTCCGCTCAAATAAACACCGTTAGGTTCTGTGTTTTTTGTTGTTCCGCTGCTATCTATAGTCTCTACATTTTTTATTTCTAAATTATTTCCATATAAAGCTAGGTAACCAGATGGCGTATACAAACTCGTATCATCTATGACTGTGGCTTTAATGCCAAAATCTTTTTGATAATCTCCAAATATCAATTCGTTCTGAGTTTTTGTTATAATTATTTTATTATCTATTCCGCTTTGAAAATTTGGCTCTACTATAGTTCCATTTTTATCAGCGATATCAAAAACTATAGCGCTACAAAATTTACTATCTATAACATCTTGTTTTGTTTTCAATAAATAGCCATCTCTATCCATTATGTTGAATACGACTTCTACATCCTCTTTTTTGTGGACTCCACTACCTGTACCCTGTGAGTTTAAATCATCTAAATCATGATTAAAATCAGGTTCGAATTCTTTTATATTGTATATCATATAATTAATTTATTATTACAAAGTCTATTGCAGCTCCATCTGTTAATACAGCCTCTTCAAATTGGTCTATATCTACTGTTTTATATACTAATGGGGAATCAAGATAGTGTGTATAAAAATTCTCGTTATCCCAGACAGCACCTAATGCCTGTACAGACATTCTGTATTGACCATTTATATTAACATTCTCTATATCGTAAAATGTTTCTACTGTGTCATAGAAATCAAAAGAAGTATCAAAAGAGGATCTTATGCCGACCCTGTAACCAGTTGCTCCTTTAACCCTATTCCACCTTCCTTGCAATGTTACTGTTAATGTTCCTCCAAGTTGTTGAATATTTCTTGCTACCCAACTAACATTACCTGGAGAAGGCAAAGGGAAATATTTGCTTTCTTGAGAACCTTCATCAATAGAGTATAGACTTTCATATGGTTCTATATAAGTGTCTACATCTCTGAAGTTTGTTTCTTCTATTGTCCTGAATTTTCCACTCTTATAGAGAGAGGCAATAACCTCATATGAATGAGTGTCGTCTTCATTTATTGTGGATACTTTATAAACTCTATCTGTTGTGTTTTTATTTTTAAATCTATATACAGAACCTTGAGGTATTAAAGGTAGATATATAGAGTTATCATCATTCATGTCGACGAAGAGCTTTGCTCCTATACTATTCTCATCTAGATTTTGTCCAGATAATATTTTTATATTTTGTATTTGTTTTGTTTCGTTTATTCTTACATCAGCATCAACCACAGCTCCATTGTAATTGTTTGAAAGGTTAACAAAATTCTCTGCCATTGTGAAATTGGTAGAATTTCTACCTTCTGGTTGGTTAACATTAAAAACTTTCCATTTGATATCTAATTCTGCGCTATCATATATCTCAATATCATCATGCCAATACCCATTACCTTCTTCGTCTAGCATATCTGCAGAAGTAGGCGTTATGATTTTGTCGTATGTGTTATTATGCACCCATTTTCTGTTCATTGGAGAAACAGATTCATTTCCAGTTGAAAGAACCCATCCAGTAAACTCTATTGAATACCACATATACCTTCCTTCTCCAGTGTAATAAGGGTATTGATCTCTTCCTCCTGGTATATCTTCTCCATTTTGAATTTTATCCCTGAATCCTGATTGGTAACTATCGAAAGAGAACTCTCCAGTTAAATTTAAATTGCCTAAAGCAGATCCATTTTTATCAAACAATTCAAAAGAATCATATCTGTTTCTATCTAACAACAATACATCTTCTATATCCCTTACTTGTTGACTTCCAGTTGGTATATAAACAGTTAAATATCCCTCAAAATTACTCTTATCATAAATATCAGTAATTCTTATTGTATTTTCATTCGTATCTACATTTAATACTCTGCCAAAATTGCTCGTTAAAGTTTTAAGCTCGTCTTCAATAATAATTAAATCTCCAGGTCTTACAAGTATTCCCTCTAGTCCAGTGGAGAATGAAACTGATTCATTTTCTTCTGTTGCTTGATACAAAGCATGTTCCCCGAATCTTCTAGCTTGAGCTCTTGATGTTACGCCAAAGGCGTCTTGTCTAGTTTTTACTATACCTCTTTCTCTTATATCGTTTTCGTTTTCTATGTATTCTATTTTAGCTTCATAGTTATCATCCTTATCGTTATATGCTACTTCTATAGCATTATATTGTTCGTCTTTCAGGAAAGATTGATAGTTAAAAATACCTTCGACAACATTAGCGTTAGTAAAAGTCATTACGGGCTCTTTAATTCTATCGTCAGAAAACGATACGACTGAATCAGTAAAATACATAAGGCCTCTAAAGTTACTCGAAACAAGGCTTAAAGCGTCATATATTTTTATGCTTCTGTCGAATATGGTGTTGCAAGAATACCTTGGTTGTCTACCTCCTGCTTGTTTAATAGTTCGAAACAGACCATTTGAATAATTTGACCCTTGTAAAATATTATCTGTTACCCCCACAAAATAACCGTTAGCATCAACAGCATCACACCATCTTCCTATTTTATATAGTTGCCATTTATTTATGTTTGATTCTTCTAAAACATCTCCAAGACCAATCACTGGGTCTGTAAGCATATCATATAATATCCAAACTGGATTGTCTGTCCATCCATATCTGAATGTACCATCCCAATCTCCATCGTAAACTTTTGTTTCGTCTGTTTTTCCAGCTTCCTCAAGATCCTCGGCGCTTTCCCAAAATCTTTTATCTGTTCCTCCAGGATTCAAAGGAAAATAATTTGTTGGAATTTTTACTTTTTTCAACCTACAATCATATGACCTTTTGGGTATTTCACCGAAAGTTCTAGCATCTACTTTTGTTCCCACTAATGCTGATAGTGGATAATTTAAAGTTCTCGGAACAATTTCTGTTACTTTAGCAAGGTTTGCTACCTTTTGTATTAAAGTAGAGTTTCCCTCTGTAGATAATTTAGTAACCCTTATGTATCTTTCTCGATAAATTTCCTCATATCCATAACTATTGTCAAATCTTGCAGTAGGCAGTTCAAAAGGTTCCACAAGAGACCCAGTGTATTCAGATTCACTACTGGAGCTCGAATCTTTATAAAGCTCTTTTACATAATTTATCTTATCAGATTCTCCAGCATTATCTGGATTTCCTATGTCTACTCCAGCGCCACCTTCTATTAAAGATATTACTCTAAAAAAACGATCATAACTTTTCACGAAACGTCCTTTGTCTGAATTACTTTGAGGAGATATATAACCGACCTCTACTCTAAAGTTTACTATTCCTGGCATTTTTGTGCCCACCTCTTTACTATTGGCCCAACTTACTTGATCAACATGAAGAGTGTCCCACAAACCCTCTATAGTAAGAGTGATGTAGCATGATTCAGCATCTGGGTTATATATAACGTGTGTTATGGGTTGTGCTTTTTCGTTATAATCTTGTTTGAAGTTATTCCATGATGAGAACTCAAAAGTTTTGTATCCAAGCTCTTTGACAACTGATGGTCTGGCATCACTACTACCTTCATCAAGCGCAAGCAACCAATCCTGTTCCCCAGAATCTACATTGACTCGCATTGCAGGTATGGTGTCCTTAGCGGGTACTCCAACAACATTATCTCGTGTATCACTGTATCCAACATTTACGCCATTACCATTGCTAGTTGCGTTTTTTTCGGACACAATTAACGATCTCTGTCTAGGGTTTCCATTACTAGTTAAATATATACCATCAGAACGGAAATTCTGAAGAGATTGCATTCTTCTTGATGGGTCAGTATTAAATGGACCTAAGAGTCTCTTTGATATATCTCTATCTAAATGTACATCTTTAAAATAACTTAAAGGTTGTTGTTTCTCTGCTGAGTCGCCAGCTCTATACTCAGCTAAAATATTTGTATAGTTATATTTACCTGCTAAACCTTCTGTAGTTCTAGGCATTTTAAAAATCCCTAAGCTTTCTATGTTCCTATAAAAATTGACATCTGAATTAGCCATACCAAATGCTTTTAACGTACCTTCTGGTCCGCAGGTAGTATTGCCGTTTATAGGTTGGGCATAAGCAACTCCTTTTCTTTGTTTCGACTCTGCATTTATAAACGTTAAATAAAAACCCTTGGTTTTTCCATTCCATGTCCCAGTGTCTTCATCTAAAACTGGAATCAACATATTAACAGTATTTATATCTCTTAGGTACCAAGGGAAGGAGCCAGGGTAATCTTTTAAAACAAAATCAATATCTCTTTTTCTAACACGCTCTTCAATAGTTAGTGCAGGTACTTCGTTTATAAAAGTCCATTGATCATCCCCTTGATTAAAACCTTCCAATACATAAGTGGATTGATATTGAAAAGCCATGTATGGTTTAGCTAAATTATCAACCGATCCAGCATTTTTGAATGAAACCTCATCATTACTAGCTCTTCCTCCAAACCTTTGTTTAAACTCTGATATAAATGTGTCTTGAATAAATTGCGTATTTCCAAAACCATAGGCTTTTAACTTTGCCCTTAAGTATTCCCATTCGTATGGGTTTTGATTCCTGTTCGAATAAATATTAGAAAGTTGGTTGATTCCGTGTCTAGCAATAGAAACATCTCTTTTATAGGAACCGCCTTCTTGATATCCTACTGAGCATGTTGAATCATCGTAGGCTTCAGGGGAACAGGTTCCCTCCTTGTATAGATAATTGTAGCCCCTAAAAATCTCTTGATCTATAAGAGCCCAGGTTGGACAAAATTCGTGTCTTAACGACGCAGTTATTGTTCCTGCGTTTATCGCTTTATAAGGCGAGCTAGATTGGAAGAATTTTGAGTTAGACATTTTTGGCCAACCCAACCCTTTAAAAGATCCGTTGGTTGGAGCTGTAAATCTTTGATCTCCGTAGTGTTGAGCAGGAAAAGCTTTCTTTGATTGTGTTCCACCTTTATATCTATTGACCAACGTACCTGCAAACCAATAAGATATAGGTTTAGAAGTGCTCCAAGAAAAACCTGATTTGTTTAAAATATTTTCTTTCCATGTAAAAGGTGCGTATGTTTTTGTTTTATATTTTCCAGTTGAAATACTTACAACTACCGATAAAGAAGTTCTATATGCTGGTTGTAGTCTTATATTTCTATTGTTATCTGAAATTACCACTCCTATATACTTGAACTTTTCTATGATATCTGACTCACCACCAGTACCTTCAAAAGACCTGCTGCCAACTCTTATTTTTTCTGATGAAAGAGATTGTTCTACTGGGACATCATTTAAATAAACGCCTTGTAGTAATTGGCTATTGTCAAGTCTTGAACCAAATTTATTACATAAACCATCTATAGGGCCATGACATATTAAATCCACAGCTTCGGAAAACTGATAAGAAGCCCCGATCTTGTAAGAACCAACTCTAGGTGGTTTTAATACTGGTGGTTTTGGAGGAGGTGGTTTGCTACCGCCTTTTTTTGCTCCAGCGTATGTGAATTTTTTTATTAAGTGTTTCATTTTTTAATTATCAATTTCACTTTCTGATTCTGATATAGTTCTATCTAATGCAAATGGATTTGCAAGCATAGCGTCTGTTGGCGTAGTGTTTTGTGGGTAAGTTTTAACTGTGGCTTGTATAACTTTAGTGCCTGTTCTCATTCTTCCATATCCTATAGGTACAGAGACACCCTGAGCGGCAATATTAGCCCTGTTTGCAAAAGCAAAAGACTTTTCCAAGCCTGTGACGCTGCTTTCTGCAGCTACCGCATCTGGGAATTGTTGTTTTGGCGCCAGCAACATAGAAAGACCAGTCGATAACAAGACGCCACCTATAATACTTAACGCAGTTATTCCAAGGAAGGCAGTTGAACCAGCTACCATCAATCCAACCCCAGCAATAGCAAGAGCAACACCATGACCACAAACAATAGGCACAAAATCTATTGTCTTTGGCTGACTACTGTCTATTTGATGTTTTTCTTTTAAAATCTCACCATCTACTACAATACAATAATCTAAGCCAATTTCAGCAAGATTGTTTAACTTTGCCAAAAAACCAGGTCTATTAGCATCTATAGCGTCAATCAAAGTTATTAGACCATCAAAACTAACCATCATAGTCGGGTCAAATTCTTTAGCTAAAATACCATGTAATTTTATTTCAGTCATCTGTTTTTTTATTGTACTCGTTTATTTCTTGCTCAAGTTTGTCTACCAGATTTGAATCGTTCTCTATTTCTCTTGGTTTATGCACGTAATATTTTTTTGTATTAAGTGCGTAAATGGAAAAAGGAACGCAACTATTTTCTGACATCAATATATCAAATTCAGAAGGTTCTTCGTTGCCTATCACATGACTATGGAAAATAGATATAGTTTGATATTTATTTTTAAACATTAAATATTGTAGTGGATCTAGAACAAAATTACTTCTAGTATCAGGTGCAATATTTTTCCCCTCTTCAAACACATAATCTTCCCCATCGTAGCCAATTAAGCCACAGACTTCATTAGAAAGATAACCCTCGCAAAAAGTTGCGACTTCTTGCAGTGTTTCTTGTATGCTTTTTAATTTTTTATTTTTCATTTTATGTTCTAAAAGGATATCCATCTGTACCAGGGAACCCTCCGAAGTGAAGCGTTCCGAAAAAACCTTCTACAGTTACTGGCCTTCCAACTACGGGCGCCCTCAGTAATGAGGCATCTACATTAAGAAAATCATAACCGCTTCTTGTAAAAGCCCCAGATCCACCTCCTGCATAAGAATAATTACTTCCTGAGTAAACTAATCTTTTTCCATTCTTGTGGTCCGTTACATACCAAAAGCCATCGCTTTTGTATGGCTTTTGCCAAAACACCAAATTATTAAGCAAGCGTTCTGTACCAGGATCCCTATCCTTATCTACATTTCTTATAGCACTATATTTCTTAACCATTTCTACATCCCATGCTTTATTAGATAGCTCTACGGTTTCTAAGGTTTTACACGCATTCAAATCCCCATTGGAAAGAGACTTATCCCAAATAGCAAGAGCCGCAACTTTCATGTCTTGAGTGGACCACTTGTCTATGTATTGGTCTGCTTCAGTTGTTGCAGCGTCAATATCTGGATTATTTATAAAGTTAAATACTGGCATTGATGTATTCCCACCAAATAAAACAAGCCTATCTACATCTGTAGTGTGCATATTCTTAACAAAAAATGTTGTTTGACATTCTACAAATACAGTAGTTTTTTCTTCGTTTGCTGGGTAAGTTAAACAAGACCAGTTAGCTCTGAATCTAGGCTTACCAGCGTAAACATCTTTTCTTAATGAAAAAACAAAATTCTTACTGTTTTTAACATCAAAGCCACTCTCTGGTACTATCCTGTTCCCAAATTCATCTTTCGCTCTAAAAAAATCTCCTGGTCCTCTGTCTCCAACCAAAGGAACTCTGTGCACTCTAACTGAGCAACTGTTGTTGTTCTTGTATGGTGCATATGTAGGAAATTCAACATATGGATATTTTTGAAGACCCAGAACAAATTGTCTATGGTTTTTATTATAACCAACAGTCGATCTTCCTGTTTTTAAAATTATCTGGTCTACATCTTCATATATTTCATCGTCATTATCTTCTTCTCCCTGTAGAAAATATGGATATCTTTGAGGAGGTCCTAAATATGGTATATCAAGTAGTATAGTAAATTCTTTATTTAAATCTGTCTCGCTTATGGTAGTAAATGGAGCACTAAGAGCGCTACAGTTATCTCTTTCTGTCGCTGAAAAAGGAAAGGCGTTTTCGTAGAGACTCTCTTGATTATAATTCAAATACTGATTTGCTCGGTGAGTGTAACCCCATCTATTTAGGCTATATTTAAATAAATTTTTAACTTTGTTGATAACATCATTATTATTAGATGTTGGCTTTATATAGGATTGATGTTCTCCTGGTCGGTAAGATTCTAAATCCCACAACTGCTGGCTGTAAGAGTCATTTTCTAAATATTTTTTATATTTATCATATTTTGCAAATCTAGACTTGCATTGGTGAACTTTCTTACCACAACCGTCTTTGTCCCATAAGTCAGGAAATTCTCTTGGGTTTTGCCCTCTTTTGGCAAAATCTCTTGCTACGTAATAAGTTAAAAGTGGTCTGAATATACTAGCATCCTCGTTGTCTTGTATTCTTACCCTATCATTAATTGTATATACTATGTGCCCAGGTCGATAAAATTTATCTGGATTATAAAGGTCTTTTGGGTTTTGGTAAGCGAAAACATAACCGAAATTTTCCATGTTTAGAAAACTTCTTCCGTCTGCAATGGCTTCATTTCTCGCAGTATACCCTGTACTTTTAAGCACGTTTTGTGCGCCACTTGAATTTGAAGTGAATGGCTTACCATCTTCTCTTTCTATAACAGTTCCTTTATATTCGCAGCCAGCACCTCTATAACCCCATGGGCAGTATTTAGCTAATACTTTTCTATTAGTTAAGTCTCTCGCCTCTATGTCTAATGGAGATGTTACTTCTAGTTCTACATAAACTTTATTTTCTTGTCTTTTTTGTGATACTAGGTAAAAATCTACTGTTATCTCAGCGTTTGGGTCTGGTTCTCCCCATGGGTTACCACCGTCAAAATTTTCATCATCCAAGTATTTTAAAAACGTCCTTCTTCTCTCAATCTTAGCGTTCCTAAAATCTTCGTTATTACTTAATAGGTTTGTAATTAGATAATCTTTATTAGAAACCCTCATTATAGGTCTATTAGGTTTGGTGTTGGAGCTTACAGAGAAGCCCTCTGTCTCCATTGGTATTGGGGAATACAACTCCCCTTGCCAATATATACCTCCTCCAAAAACAGAACCATTATGTATGTTTATATAAGCTGTTGGTTTTGAAACTGTATTTGGATATATTCTATACAACTCTATAATAGCTGTTGGTTCCATATCGAACACAGCTTTACTTATTTTATCCCTAGACCTTTCTAATCCCATACTATATACCTTACACTATTTTTTATATACTACAGTTTAAAAGGTATTTTTAAAAAAAATAATAGACTTATTGCTTTATTTCTTTACTATATTTCAAAGAAACAAATAACATGAAAAAAATCATTTATAGAGTTAAAGATAAAAAAGGTAAGTATCAACAAAGTTATTCAGAAAACCTTAAAGGAGCTTACTCTTGGGCTATTTCTTGTGCAGAACTGACAAAAGGTACAGTGCATAAAGATACAGTTAATGAATTTGGGCTTACTGAGTCTTCTGAAAAAGTCTATCCTAGGACAAAAAAATGAAAATAGGAAAAGTAAACTTTGAAGATAAACATTTCTTAAAATCTTTAAAGAAATACCTTGTAGAATCACGACCTTATTCTGGTTTTAGTGATCAAATGTCGGAGCCGTTTCTAAAAAAAACTGTAAAAACTTTCATTAAAGAGGATTTACTTGAATGCGATTACTCTTCTTGTTTTATTTCTAGTGAGGGAGAAAACCTGTATTATCTTTTTTGCAAGAAAGATGAAGACAAAAAAAGTTTAGATATTGTTTTTGCTTTCCCTAACACCAACCTGATTAAAGGTAATGTTTTCTTGAGTAGATGGCCGTTTTGTTTCTGTCATTTGTTGCTTGATCAACTTAAACAGTCTGGTTTTGAAAAAATACATGGTACGATACAAAGAAAAAACAGGGAGAACGAATATGAAAGAGCTTTAAATAGGTTTGGTCGTAATATGTTTGATATAGAACTTATTGATGGAGACATGTTCAAAAGTGTTACTGGGACTAAAGAAAGTTTATTAAAAGCCTATAGTAAATTAATTAAAATTTATAAAAACAAACTATAAATGAACCATATAGATTTAATTCTAAAAAATATAGATTTTGACGACAAGGAATTTCAAAGACTTTTCTCTTTTTATTATTTAAATTCATTCCCATATGGGGATGCAGCTTTTATGAAAACAATATGTTCTAGGATTAAAGGTTCGGAATCTCTATTGAATGACTTAAGAGAGAGTGACTTAAGTATATGCGTCACTGATAAAGATGACTATATGTTTTTTACTTTCTTCAAAAAAGAAAAAGACGGCATAAATCTTAGCTATGCTTTTCCTAATCAGTCGACAAGAAGGCTCGGTCCTTTGTATGTAGGTCTCTGTTTTTATAAACAAATGCTTGAAGCCTTTGATTATTTTGGTGTAAATGAAATATACGGAGATATAGAGAGGGTTTTTAAAAAAGCCAACTATAGAAATTGGCTCAAAAGACATCTAAAAGTAAGATACGAGGACA
>Ga0233432_10000052_pt1 | contig 90067 bp, 88 predicted proteins | sample SI_122_August201_6_FD_179870 | JGI IMG/M metagenome (GOLD analysis project Ga0233432, IMG submission 179870) | Seawater microbial communities from Saanich Inlet, British Columbia, Canada - SI_122_August2016_10_MG | ecosystem: Environmental > Aquatic > Marine > Inlet | place: Canada: British... | reverse complement strand
GATGATTTTGAATTTTTTCAGCGCCACATCCTTTGGCAGGTTTAACAGGATCAAACGTTGGTTGAGCACCGCAGCCCCCGCTCGCGAGCCCCGCTTGTAGGTCAGAATCACCTCGGCGCCCGCGGCGTCCAAGCCCTTGATCGTCAATTCGCCTTCCCAAGCGGCGTTGCCAAGAATATCGCTGCCGTAGACCTTCGAGCGTGCGGCGATAGGCACATTTAGGCGCTCGTGCAGATCGCGCATCTGCTCTGCGGTCAAACGCTGCCCTTCTGGCAGAAAATCAGATGTTATGGTCCATTCCACAAAGTCGAAACCCGTGGGCTGCAGATCTGCGCTGCAATTGAGCACAAAGGCAGAAGCTAAAATTGACGCGAAAAGCTTAATTCGAGTGCCTCCAAATCTGACCTATCCCACGAGCCAAAACTTGCCCCAAAATTCAACGTTCCGGCGTATGTATCATGCTGCATCGCCACGAAGGGACGCAAGCGAACAGATCGGTTGAGACCGTATGATTTGTGATCATATAGGATGGTCCCATCCTTTAACATGGTGCCCGGTGTCATGAGCGAGACCGCTCCGCGCGACAAAGCGTAATCATTTCGCACACCGATGGTTAAATCCGCCTCTGGTAACTGCGTTTCAACCCCCATCATCCAACTGTCCGCCCGTGCCGCTGAGATACCAAAACCAGAGTCAGTGGCCGCCCTATCGGAATATCGGCTTTGCTCATAGCGTAGGAAAAACCGATTGTCCGCGTTGAGAGTGGCGTTCAACCCCAATTCAGATTTCACGATGCCGATGAGATCCCTTTGATCGTCAAGACCAAAATTAATGGCCTGCTCGCCAACTGAAATCGAAGAAATCAGATCCACCGCGCTGCCAAACCGAACCTTGCTGGCGAAACCAATCTCAATAGATCTGTCCGAACCTTGCTCTAAAGCGCCGCTTCCAAATGACAAAAACGGCGTCAAAGATGTCGAAGAACCCTGGTGGCTCTCCCAACTCATGCGCAGTTTCGCGGCAGGAACCACGAAGGGTTGCGGCGCAAATAACGCCGCCACGCCCTGCCAATAATCCGCTGTGATTGGCGTATCCCCCTGGGGCAGAAAGCTGAAAATCAGCTGTTCTTTTGGATGGCGCTGCGCGATACGACGGGCCTTGACGCTGCCATCTGTCGCATCACTTTTGCGGGGGCCGGCATCATAGCTCGGCACAAAGCCTGCGGCCGGGGCTTCAAAGACCTCGGATCCCGCAACGGTGAACATGGCATTATCGAAAGAATCAAAGACGACAAACCTATCGGCCATGATTTGATTGGCCAGACCCCGCCCTACGCCGGCCGGTAAGGGAAGTTTTGATTGGCTCAAATCCTGGCCACGGCTCACGTCAGGTCCGAAAGCATAGGTTAAATTGCCAATCTGAGCTGCGGCGGCACCTGAATCGACCAAACCATGGCCGAAGATTGCCTCCATAGCGGCGGTCCCATTATTGGCCAGTGTTTCGCCGAAAAATCCGGTAAGAGGCGCATGCGAGGCGGTGGTTTTGATCCGTGTGGCAATTTTTTCCGGTGTAAGGTTCGGGAATTTTTCCATCAAAGCCGCGGCAAGACCGCTGACGAAAGGCGCAGCCATGGAGGTGCCACTTAAGGGGACATAGCCAGTCGTTCCCGCGTCAGCTGCCATAACATTATTGCCGGGAGCCGTCACGCAAAAGGCCGCCGCCACGCCGCAGCGATTGGTGAATGCAGTTTCCACCCCATTCTCATCTGATGCGACCACCACCAGCCATGCGTCCGCAAGTTCAGGCGCATGATAAGGCAAGCCTGCATCTATCGACACCTCGGTATTGCCAGAGTTGCCCGCTGCGAAGACAAAGAGCGTTCCTGCCGCCTGCGCATCATCATAAGCAGAAATACTGCGGCGAAAATTGCTGCGCGCTTGGCTGGCCGTATAGCTCGTCACAGAGGAATTGCTGCCCCAGCTGTTATTAGAGACATGGATGCCATCGGTGATATGCCGCCGGGCAACAGCAGCAAAATCAGAATCCGAGCTCATTGCCTCAAAAACCCCATCCCCATCTGCGTCGACCCGGTAAGAGTAAAGTGTCGCATCATAGGCCACACCGCGCATGCCCGTGCCATCTGCATCACCGGCAATAATTGACGCAACATGCGTGCCATGCCCATTTTGATCACCACCATAGCCCGTTGCGCTGTTGGAGAAATCATAGCCATAGATCGTTGAATTTCTAAATTCAGGGTGGCTGGCGTCGATCCCAGAATCGACCACCGCGACATTGATCCCGGTCCCGTCGTAGCCATAATTGTTGAGGGGCAACACATTCAATTGTGCCAAATTCGCGTTGTAGCTGTATTCCGTGCCATAGATCCCTTGCGTCGTATCGCGGTAATCGCCCACGGGCAGCGCAGTTTGCGACAGGCTTCCCCCGGACCCGGTGATTTGATCCGTTTGGCCCAGGGCCAAGGCGCCAATAACAGACAACCCAAGGCCGGCCACAGCAGTGTTGCTCATCACAGTGTTAAGGCCGGGGGCAAAAGACACAGTCACCGGCGCCTGTCGCGCCATAGACCCCGTTGCGGTTTGTAGCCTGACGCCAGGCTCAAGGCCTTGAGCCACTGCGCCGAGAGGAACAATCGCCGTAGAGGCAATGAGGGCGAAAATATAGGTGGGTTTAAAACGAACCATCAAAAATCCAACATTAAATTAATTTTTTCGTCACAGTCTGACACGCGACAAAATAAGTCTTTGAAATGTAGAAGAGGTTAAACAGTCGAAATTAAATTGTCAAAAATTTTCAGCAAATGGGCCAACGCCTGATAACGCCGGCGTAAAACGAAAACAGCCCCGGAGATACTCCGAGGCTGCATCTAAATGTCTGGAAGGCTGACTTAGGCCAGAGCCGCCTGCGCTTTGGACACGATTGCGCCAAAGGCGTCGGGCTCGTGCACAGCCAGATCGGCCAATACTTTGCGATCCACTTCGATACCGGCCAAGGACAGACCGTTGATGAAACGGCTGTAAGACAAAGTTTCGTCATGGCTGCGGCATGCCGCATTGATACGCTGGATCCACAGGCTCCGGAAATTACGCTTGCGGGCCTTGCGGTCGCGCGTGGCGTATTGGTTGGCCTTATCGACCGCCTGAGTTGCTGTTTTGTAGAGATTCTTCCGGCGACCGGAATAGCCTTTCGCAGCTTTGATAATTTTCTTGTGACGGGCGTGGGTTACTGTCCCACCTTTAACACGTGACATCTCTGTGAACCTCCTTAACGGTCGTAGGGCATGTAGCTCTTGACGATCTTCGCGTCAGGAGCAGACAGAGTGGTCGTGCCGCGGGCGTCACGAATGAATTTGCGCGTACGTTTGATCATACCGTGGCGTTTGCCGGCTTGTGCCGCCATGACCTTACCGGTCGATGACACTTTGAAACGCTTTTTAGCGCTCGACTTGGTCTTCATTTTGGGCATTTCGATCTCCTATTTTAGAACGTGAGCGCGCGACTCGGCATGCCACTTTTGGCCGGTCCCGCGTTAGAGCTTGGCTTTTAGGCGCGAATGCCCGCAAGAGCAAGCGGTAAATGCTATTTCACCAAAGCCACCACAGCGATCAAAAAAGCCTGCGGAATATCGGAAATAGTCAAACCATCGGGCGACATGATCCAAGACCAGGCCACCATACCAATGCCCAAGACAAAGAGCCCCTGCCCCAAACGCGCAGAGCGGTCTTCAATCGAAGCATTAAGCGCACTAATGACACCAAATATGGATAAAACAATGCCACCGGCGATCATTAAAGCCAAATTTGAGTCCATTAGATGTCCGGTTCAGATCGGAAGATCAACCGCTCCTCACAAGGCGCAACGCGCAAAATATTGGTTGTGCCAGCTTGGTTGAAGGGAACCCCAGCTGTCACGGTGATTTGATCGCACTCTTCTGCAAAACCTTGGCTCACTGCGGCTCGTACAGCCGCCACAACCGCAGTCTTAAAGCGATCCACAGGCCCGGTGATGACACAATTTGTGCCCCAGGTCAGGCTCAAACGCCGCGCGGTGCTGATATTCGCCGTTAAAGCAATGATCGGCACCCGCGGACGTTCCCGCGCGGTCAAACTGGCAGTTGTGCCGGACGAGGTAAAGCAGGCAATCGCTTTCACATCGGTCGTTTCGGCGATTTCCCGCGCGGCCGCCACGATACTATCGGCCACAGATTTGCCCTGCACACTCCGGCTGGCTTCTAAAATCGCCGTATAGGTGGGGTCACGTTCAACCTCGATGGCCACATTGTTCATGGTTGTGACCGCTTCAATCGGAAACAGGCCCGCCGCAGATTCCGCTGACAGCATAATCGCGTCTGTGCCTTCATAAATCGAATTGGCAACATCGCTCACCTCAGCGCGGGTCGGCATGGGGCTTTCAATCATACTTTCCAGCATCTGCGTGGCGACGATCACCGGCTTGGCAGCCGCCCGGCATTTGCGCACCAATTGCTTTTGAATAGGCGGCACCGCCTGCACCGGCAGCTCAACCCCCAGATCGCCGCGCGCCACCATAATGCCATCGCTGACCCGCAAAATTTCATCAAAGGCCGTGACCGCCGCTGGTTTCTCAATCTTTGACAAAACAGCAGCCCGACCATTGGCCAAAGCGCGCGCCTCATAGACATCTTCTGGGCGCTGAACAAAGGACAGCGCCAACCAATCGACTCCCAGGTCGCAGGCAAACTCCAGATCCGCACGATCTTTCGCAGACAGAGCCTTGAGCGGTAAAACCACATCAGGCACGTTCACCCCCTTGCGGTTTGAAATCATGCCACCAGCTTCGACCAAACATTCCGCGAAGTCAGGGCCGCAGCTTTGCACCTTCAAACGAATCTTGCCGTCATTCACCAAGAGCCGCGCACCCGGCTCCAGCGCCTGAAAAATCTCAGGATGCGGCAGGGTCACGCGATTGATATCACCAGGCAAGTCTTGCAAATCCAAACGAAAAGCTGCGCCCGTTTGCAAATCTTCTTCACCGTTTTCAAAAGTTCCCACCCGCAGTTTCGGTCCTTGCAGATCAGCCAAAATCGCGATGGGACTGTTCAGATCTTTCTCCACCTGCCGAATAATCGCATGGCGCGCGGCAATCTCTGAATGCTCTCCATGAGACATATTCAGGCGAAAAACATCTGCACCCGCCTCATGCAACGCCCGGATCATGTCATAATCATTTGACGCCGGACCGAGTGTGGCGACGATTTTTACGTTTCTATCACGTTTCATGCAAAGGACTCTTTTATGTTACCGCTATCATGTTGGGCCCCTAATGCCCCAATTCACATCTTTGTGCAACTCAGCTAAAAGGGGGCATGAGCGACGAATACCCGTTTTCCATTACAGGACCCGACCGCAAAGGGCCATGGCTGATTACTTGTGATCACGCAAACAATCGCGTGCCAGCAGGGGTAAATAACGGCAGCCTGGGATTGCCCGCCGATGACATGAACCGCCACATTGCCTATGATGTGGGGGCCAAAGGGCTTAGCCTTGCGCTGGGAAAGCATCTTGAAGCGCCCGTCTTATGCAGCAATTTCTCTCGTTTGGTGATTGATCCCAATCGTGGGGAAGATGATCCCACATTGCTGATGAAACTCTATGACGGCAGCGTGATTCCTGCCAATCGTTCTGCCGATGCGGCCGAGACCACCCGCCGGCTCGCGGCTTACCACCGCCCCTATCATGCAGCCTATGCACAGCTCGCGGCATCCGACCCTGCGATAGTTGCAATTCACTCCTTTACCCCGCAGCTTGCCGGCCGACCAAAACGCCCTTGGGAAATCGGTATCCTCTTTGCCGGTGACCGCCGGCTGGCCGATCCGGTCATCGCACGATTACAAGCGCGCGGGGATCTCACCGTTGGCATCAATGAACCCTACAATGGGCATTTGCCCGGCGACAGCATCGACCGCCACGCGCTGCGTCAGGGGCGCCTCAATGTCTTGATTGAAGTCAGAAATGATTTAATCGAAACTACCCATGACCAAGACGTTTGGGCCGCTTTGCTGGCACCGCTCCTAAAATCGGCCCTCGCAGAGGTGCAGCCGCACCCCCCATCATAAGGATGACCCAAATGGACGCCCAATTAAAACTCGAACTTGAAGCCGCCGCTTTCCGCCGCCTACAGCAGCACCTCATTAATGACCGTACGGATGTGCAAAATATTGATATGATGAATCTGACCGGATTTTGCCGCAATTGCCTGTCACGTTGGTATCAGGAGGCCGCGCAAGAAGCTGGCGTTGACATGAGCAAAGCGGAGGCGCGCGAAGCCTTCTACGGCATGCCATTCGAGCGCTGGAAAGATGCCTATCAAACAGAAGCTAGCCAAGAAGCACAGGCAAAATTTGCCGAAAATCACGATTAAGACGGGCCTTTCTCTCCCATCAGGGCTTTGGCCTCAGCCACCCAATCGTCCCGGCTGGCCCGGCCTTCAAATCCTCGCAGCTGTGCATCAATATGTGCAATATCATTCGCCGTCCAAGCGGCAATTTGCGCGTAGGAATAAATGCCAAGCTGATGACACTGCGCCTCAATTTTTGGTCCAATACCTCTAATCCTTCGCAGATCATCCGGTGGCGCATCTAAGTTGATACCAGGCGGCAGGGCAGCCACGCCCGGCATCGCTTCAGCCTCCAAAGGCGGTAGGGTTTTGCCCGCAACCGCGCCATCCGCCGGGTCGAAAGCCCTGCGGCTTTTGCCAAATCCCCAGATGATCCAGCCGCAAAACAAGCCCAAAAGACCCGCCAACACGAGCAAAACCCAAATCTCTGTCAAAAGAAACAGCCACCCGTCAAACATGCGCGCCTCCCCTCTGCGACCCCGTCATGGCCGATCGCTCCAAATGAACTCAATGCGGTCAGCAGGCTGAACAAACGGTAGCTGCTGCGCATCATGCGGCCTGCGATCGCCCAATCCCTTTGGGTGAATGCGCTCGTTAGGCAGGCCGCGCGCAGCTAATGCCGCCACTAAGGCCGTGGCGCGTGCCTGGCTGAGCTGGTCATTTTCTGCCTCACTCGACTTCGAGAAACTATGATCAACCGCATCAACCCGCAGCGCAGAATTTTGCAAACAATGACCAATCAGCCCAGCCAAACGCGCCAATGCGGGCGCTGCGCTGACATCAAAGCGCTCAAGCCCGTCCGCAAAACTGAGGTCTTCTTGCTTCAAAATATCCGATGTCGCAGCACTGCATCGCGCGGCCGTCGGCTCAAAACTATACACCGGCACCCAGGCGCCAGGCACCCGGCGCTCTAACAGTCCGCTGCGCGCGTGAATGCGCTCTGCACCGATGTCCGCGCCCTGGGGCGGCGCTGAAATTTCAGTGGCAATCACAAAATGCGACGATAAAGCCGCGGCCAAATCCTCTGGTGCCACGCCCGGCTCAGCCACCCCCTTTAGAGCCAGCCGGCCCGCAGAATAATGCAGCTCAAACTGCTCAAAGTGGCGCAGCCAGCCGGACAGAACGCCCAGGACACGCCGGGTAAAATCTGCCCGGCCGATCAGTCCCACCCGAGCCCTATTTTCAATAGAGGGCACCTGCAAAATTTCAGCAATCTGCACGGTTTCCAGTCCCATGGGCAATTTCCCAGACAGCCGAGCGCCGCTTTGCGCATCATAGGCAAGTGTGAAATCTGGCGGCGTGCCATCATCCACCAGATCAAACCGGTGAGTGAGCAAAAATTCCGCAGGCTTTCGCGACAGATGCGCCTCGATTTTCGCCTGTATTTCCGGCGTGGTTACCGTCCCCGAGAGGTGAAGCAACCCCGGCGCCACCATCAACCGGCCATTTTGCATCTCGCGCAGGCCAGCCAGGCCCGCAACCAAGGCTCCGCTCCAGTCGCGCGGCCCGTCAGTGATCTCGGCCTGCACCAGTCCTTCAGAGCGCTGCGCTTCAAAGCCAGACGTTAAAGCGGAAAGGTCCACGCCATAGGGAATCTTGCCGCGAATCTGAACTTCAGCGCCGTCAAATTCTGCCAAAAGGTAGAAGGGCTGCCCATCATCGTAAATCTCCAGCCGGCGCACCAATTCGGTGGTCTCAGGCCTTTTTCGCAAAGCACGTTCGGCGCGCAGGAGCCCCGCGCGGCTGACCATGCCGGTGATCTCAATTCTGTCCTGTGATACGTCAAGCTGGCCCAATTGCACCTGCGCCATCGCCCTTAAAGCGACCCGCACGGCTTGGGTAAACTGACCCTCCACATCGTCAATTCTTGCCTGTTCAATGCGCAAGCTCCGCGCCGGTCGACCAATTTCTTCCGGTACAATTTGCGGCAACACGCCCGCAGGAAATTTACCCGTGGCCGTGAGCTGCCCCTGTGACAGGTGGACAGACAAAGCAAAGGGCTGTCCATCGTCAAGCATCTCGATCTCGACGTGGCTGTCATCGTCCGAAGTCAAAGCCGCACGCGCGGCTTGCGCATCATCGGGCAATCGCGCCGTTGCGGTCAAATGAAGCTGGCTATCTTCCAACCTTAAAGTGCCAGTCTGCACATGTGATAGGCTTTTGATGGCGCTGTCCATGGCCTCCCGCCACGCCGCCTCTGATATGCCGGCGGCCAATTGCAGATCTGCACCGCCTGCGCCAATTTGCGCCGCCACAGCCGCAAGCGCCGCCTGACTAGGGGCATAGCCTGACGCCCTTATCCCCCGCGCATCGCGAATCAAATGTGTCACATAGGGGCGGACCTCAGCCAAGAGTACCATGCGATCTACTAAGGTAATATCCGGCCCATGCGGCTGTAAATGGTGCAAAACCCGTGCACGCTCTGCTTCAGAATTGACCCATCCTGAAACTGTCACCTCACGCCCATTTACCGAAATCTGCAGCGGGTGGGAAAGCTCAAGCCCCTCTAGGGTGACCCTTTGCACGATGCGCGCCTCAATGCGGCCCAGCCAATTGCTATAGGCGAACCATCCCAAAGCGCTCAATCCCACGCAAAACGCGATTAATCCAATTTTCGTTTTGAAAGCCACAACACTACCCTTGCTGAGCTAACAAACTGTATTTTATAGATTCGAGCAAGAGAAAGCAGGCGCACCAGAACGGGGCGCCTGCGATATGCGATTAAATTGCCACTTTGCGCGACTCGTCCAGATAGATTTCCCGCAACCTTGTGGCCACTGGTCCGGGTGTACCCGTCCCAATCGCCGCCCCATCCAGCTCAACCACAGGCATCACAAAAGCTGAGGCCGACGTGAAAAATGCCTCATCCGCATCCTGCGCCTCGGCCACTGTGAAGGCGCGCTCTTCCACCTCCATTTGGGCCTCGCGGGCAAAGCGCAACACGGCGGCACGGGTGATGCCGTGCAAAATCTCATTTGACAGATGCCGGGTGATAATCTTGCCGCCCTTGACGATATAGGCATTATTCGAAGTGCCTTCGGTGACAGCCCCATCCTCAACCATCCAAGCATCGTCACAGCCAGCCGCTTTGGCCATCATCTTCCCCATGGAGGGGTAGAGCAACTGTACGGTCTTGATGTCCCGGCGGGCCCAGCGCTGATCCTCAATAGAGATCACCTTGATACCGGCCTTGGCCATCGGACTGTCGGCAAGACCGGGTTTGTTCTGCGTGAACAATACGATGGTTGGTGGCGTATCTTCGCTGGGATATGCAAAATCGCGATCAGCTGCCGCGCCGCGGGTGATTTGCAAATAGATCAGCCCCTCGACGATATCATTCGCCCGAACCAACTCCCGGTGGACTTCAAGCAAATCTTCGGTCTCGATCGGGTTGCGCATGCCCAGCTCGTCCAGAGACCGCGCCAAACGCCGCGCATGGCCGTCAAAATCAATGAGCTTTCCATCTAAGACCGACGTGACCTCATAGACGCCATCGGCGAACAGGAAGCCTCGGTCAAAAATTGAAACACTCGCTTCATTTTCCGGCAAATATTTGCCGTTTACATATACGGTGCGTGTCATTGGTCTATCCCCACAAGGCTGCGACGGGCGGATGCACACCGTCGGCGTCAAATTTCAAAGCGTGATCTCGGTCTTCGGCCAAAAGCAGCGGCCCGTCAAGATCGGTGAACTGCGCGGCTTGCGCCAAAAGCACGGCTGGGGCCATCGCCAACGAACTGCCGACCATACACCCCACCATCAACCCAAAACCCGCCTCCAAAGCGGCATCTCGCAGGGCCAAGGCCTCCGTCAAACCACCGGTCTTGTCCAATTTGATATTAGCATAATCATACTTATCCCGCATATGCGGCAAAGAGCTCCGGTCATGGCAGCTCTCATCGGCACAAATCGGCAATGGCCGCGCCAGGCCCAAAAGCGCGTCATCTTCGGATGCCGGCAAAGGCTGTTCGACCAATTCAACCCCAAGACGCAGCAAATGCGGCGCGAGATCGGAGTAAACCTCTGCGCTCCATCCTTCATTGGCGTCCACAATGATCCTTGCCTTGGGCGCACCGCGCCGCACCGCCTCAAGCCGTGGCATATCATCGGGCGTTCCCAGCTTGATTTTCAGCAAGGGCCGATGCGCATTGAGCTTGGCTTGACGCTCCATCGCCTCAGGACTGTCCAGAGACAGGGTATAGGCGGTGATTTGCGGCTGAAGCTTCTGTAAACCAATGCGCTGTGCCACCGGCACGCCACTGGTCTTCGCCTGTAAATCCCAAAAAGCACAATCAAGCGCGTTGCGCGCCGCACCTGCCGGCAAGGCCTCGGCCAACTCCCCATGCGAGATGTCCCCCAGAGCCTCAATCTGCGCCGTCACCGAAGCCAGGCTCTCACCATAGCGCGCATAGGGCACACATTCGCCCCAGCCGATCACCCCATCTTTCTCAATCCGAACCTTCAAGACCTCTGCCTGACTTCGCGACCCGCGCGAAATTGTGAAGACCTGCGCCAATTGAAACGTCTCTGGCTGAACCGTGATCCGCATACTCATCTTTATGTCCTTTGCCGCGCAGGCTGTCGCGGCAGCCCGGGCCTGTCAAGCGGCGGAGCCGCGCGACAGGCATAGAGTTGTGCGGCGCCGACAGGCGCCGCTCCTTTAGATCAAACTGCCATCAACGCATCGACCAGACGGCCGGCCCCGATGCGAATTGGATCCACCGTTGGAAGCCCCATACGTTCCTCCACTTCGGCCAAGTAGCTTGTGGCCTCGGCCTCAGACATATGCTGGGTGTTGACCGATATCCCCACAACCTGGCAGGCAGGATTGGCCACACGCGCCAAGGCCAATGCCATATCGCGCAGCTCGTCCAAGCTGGGTTGCTGATAATCGGGCAGGCCGCGCATATGGCTGCGCGTTGGCTCATGGCCCAAAATCAAAGCATCAGGCTGCCCGCCATGAATAAGGGCCATCGTCACGCCCGAGTAAGATACATGAAACAGACTGCCTTGCCCTTCAATGTGATCCCAATGATCGGCGTCATTGTCGGGTGTTAAATACTCCACAGATCCCGCCATAAAATCGGCAATCACCGCATCCAAAGGCACGCCATCACCGGTGATCAAAATCCCCGTTTGACCCGTAGCGCGGAAGCTGGATTTCAACCCACGTTTGCGCATCTCCGCATCCATCGCCATCGCCGTATACATCTTGCCCACAGAGCAATCTGTCCCCACGGTCAAGCACCGCTTGCCGCTGCGCTTTGTGCCAGTGGCGATGGGATATTGCACAGAGGGCACCCGCACATCATGCAGCTGACCGCCATATTTCGCGGCTGTCTCCACCAAATCGGCTTCATCGCGCAGCAAGTTATGCAAGCCAGAGGCTAAGTCATAGCCCATTGCCAGAGCCTCTTTCAGAACGGTTTTCCAGGCTTCCGAAATCACCCCGCCCCGATTGGCCACACCGATGACCAAAGTCTTGGCCCCCGCATCCTTGGCATCTTGCAAAGACATATCGGCAATCCCAAGATCTGCACCGCATCCCGGCATACGGAACTGCGCCACAGCATGCTCAGGGCGCCAATCTTTAATGCCGATGGCGACTTTGGCGGCGAGCCGATCTGGCGCATCGCCAAGGAACAATAGATAAGGGGTTTTGATCATGGAAATCTCCTAGTGCTGTTGCGCGCAATTTACGTCACACATCACGAAATTTCACCCATTGTTAGGCATTGAATTGCTATTTAGTGGAATTTAATTCGAATAAATGTGTTCTAATTAGAATCTTATTGCTGAGAATATATTTTGTTAGTTCTTCTGCGCGATCTCGCTGGCATTTGCCGCAGAATCATCCGGCAAACCCCAGTGAAAGAAATGCGCTTGCGGCTGGCCGCGCAAGATTATATTGCAAAGACAGTCAATCTTGAAATTTCCTTACTCGAGGTCCAATATGTCATTTCGCCTGCAACCCACGCCTGTCTCTCGCCCCAATCGCTGCCAATTGTTCGGCCCCGGCTCGCGCGTCGCTCTCTTTGAGAAAATGGCAGCAAGTGCCGCGGATGTGATTAACCTTGATCTCGAAGACAGCGTGGCACCCAGCGACAAAGACAGCGCCCGCGAAAATATCATTCAAGCGACCCATGAGGTTGATTGGGGCAGCAAAACCCTCTCCGTCCGAATCAACGGTCTCGACACCCCCTATTGGTACCGCGACGTTGTAGATCTGTTAGAACGCGCCTCAGACCGGCTTGATCAAATCATGATCCCAAAAGTTGGCTGTGCCGCTGATGTTTACGCCGTCGATGCTCTGGCAACCGCGGTCGAAGCGGCTCAGGGGCGCAGCAAACCCATCACCTTTGAAGTCATTATCGAAAGCGCTGCCGGCCTGGCCCATGTCGAAGAAATTGCCGCCAGCTCGCCGCGGCTTGTGGCAATGTCACTGGGCGCGGCTGACTTCGCCGCCAGCATGGGCATGCAGACCACCGGCATCGGCGGCACACAAGAGAATTACTACATGCAACATGGCGACAATAAACATTGGTCAGATCCTTGGCACTGGGCCCAGGCGGCGATCGTTGCGGCCTGTCGCACCCATGGGGTTTTGCCCGTTGATGGTCCTTTTGGCGATTTCAGCGATGACGCGGGTTTCCGCGCCCAGGCGCGCCGCTCCGCCACCCTTGGCATGGTCGGCAAATGGGCGATCCATCCCAAGCAAATCGCACTGGCCAATGAGGTTTTCACCCCGTCTGAAGAGGCCGTAGCAGAGGCCCGAGACATTCTCGCCGCCATGCAGCAGGCCAAAGAGAATGGCGAAGGCGCAACGGTCTATAAAGGCCGTTTGGTTGATATCGCTTCGATCAAACAAGCCGAAGTGATTGTTCGCCAATATGAAATGATTGGCGGCGCCTAACGAACCGCGATCGGGTAAAACTTGCTGATTGAACGCAGTTCTGTTGCACTTTGGAGCCTCCGGGGTCATATAGGTTTCAAATCGTCATTTTGAGGCCAGACATGACCAACTATCTTGAATTTGAACGCCCTTTGGCAGAAATCGAAGGCAAGGCTGAAGAGCTGCGCGCCATGGGCCGTGACAATGAGGATATGGACATTGAAGCCGAGGCCAAGGCGCTCGACAAAAAAGCGCGTGCCCTGCTCGATGAGCTTTATTCCAAGCTCACCCCTTGGCGCAAATGTCAGGTGGCACGCCACCCTGATCGGCCGCATTGTAAAGACTATATCCAAGAGCTGTTCCAAGAATATACCCCCCTGGCTGGGGATCGAAATTTTGCCGATGATCATTCCATAATGGGCGGGCTGGCCCGTCTGGGCGATCGGCCCGTTGTGGTCATTGGTCATGAAAAAGGGCATGATACCAAATCACGCATCGCGCGCAATTTTGGCATGGCGCGGCCAGAAGGCTATCGCAAAGCCATCCGCTTGATGGATCTGGCCAACCGTTTCGGACTGCCGGTCATCTCCTTGGTCGATACCCCCGGCGCGTTTCCCGGAAAAGGGGCCGAAGAACGCGGTCAATCGGAAGCTATTGCCCGTTCAACGGAAAAATGCCTGCAGCTGAAAGTGCCTTTGATCTCCGTCATCATCGGCGAAGGCGGGTCCGGTGGGGCGGTGGCCTTTGCCACGGCCAACCGTTTGGTGATGCTTGAACATTCAATCTATTCCGTCATCAGCCCAGAAGGCTGCGCGTCCATCCTGTGGAAAGATGCAGAAAAAATGCGCGAAGCGGCAGAGGCGCTGCGTCTCACGGCGCAGGATCTCACGGACTTAGGCATTTGCGATCAAATCATTGCGGAGCCCAAGGGCGGCGCGCATCGCGATGCGAAATCCACCATCCAAGCCGTTGGACAGACTTTGGCCAAGCTGCTCGACGAGCTTGGCAAGAAAAAACCAGACAGTTTGATGAAAGATCGGCGGCAGAAATTCCTCGATATGGGCACAAAAGGTCTGGCAAGCTAAGGCCGTAGCCAGCTCACCATAGAGATTTTGTCACCCGAGCCTGCCAGTCTTTTTCATAGATCGCACTGTCGACCCGTTCCGATGGTTCTGCCTGTGCTGCCGTTTGCGCCTGCAAGATATCTCCCATGCTCGGTAAATCAGGTGCTGCCTGCCCTTGCCACAACCCCGACCGCATGATCGCACGGGCGCATTGGCCGTACGCCTCCGAGACAGATACCGCCACAACGCTGCGTGGCTTGCGGCCATTGCGCTCAAACCGCGCGAGATGGGCCGCCGAGACCGAAAGGTGCGCAGTGCCATTGACGCGCACCACATTAGAATTCCCCGGCACCATAAACATCAGGGATACCCGGCCATCTTCAACAATATTGCGCAAGGAATCCAAGCGGTTATTGCCGCGCCAATCGGGCATAAGCAGGGTCTTCGGGTCTTGAATATGCACAACTGGGCCGTCATCCCCGCGCGGGCTGCCATCGGTGCCACCTGGACCCACTGTGCTCAAAATGCAAAACTGCGCAGCCCCAATCCAAGCGCCATATTCCGCTGTGATATGCTGGGCAACTTTGACCAGGCTGTTGCGCGAAGGCTCTTCATAAAGCGCCTCAAGCTGCGTCAAATTTAAAATCCGATCACTCATCGCGCTCCCCCCACCGGCGAACAAATTTCGACAAGACATCCATTATGATCGCGCAGGTAAGCCACAATTTGCCCCCAGGGCTTTGTTTGCGGTGCACTCACAGCCACCGCACCGGCGCTGACCGCCCTTTCAAAAGCGCTTTGCGGATCATCCGTGACTAAAGCAATCTCGTAGCCCGCAGGTCTCTCATCGGCGCGATTAGGACGCACAGATAAGCCATTTCGCTGTGCCATTTCATCGGCCGCAAAAGCCAGGGTTGTTGCGCCGGTTTTAAGCTCTCCATAAAGTTCGCTTTCATGGAGGAACCCTGTTTGCAATCCAAACGCCTTCTCATAGAAGGCTAAAGTTTCAGGGACGCTTGCAACATATATAATGCTGTATCCAAAGCGCATTTTACGCTCCTCATGATGTATACCGTTAAACTTTAGAAGCCAAAAATTGCGACTTCAAGGCAAAATTCACACCAAAGATTTGCCGCAAAACCCGTCACGCAGAGCCATCTTGACCGGTGGTGACAGCGGGCTGCGCCATGTCCAATTCGAGCGCCCTATGTCTCGCAATTCAGCCACGGGTTAACGGCCAACCCATTGGCACGGCCTCACTCATAAAATCCCACTTCCGCCATCAACTCGCGTGAGCGCCCTTCCACGGCAGCTTCCATCAATTCCATGAACTCCGCCACAGGTTTGCCCTTTGGGATCGGCTCCATAAACTCCACAGTCGCGATGCCCGGCTTGCGGTAAATGCTGCGCTTTGGCCAAAAAATACCCGTGTTCAAAGCCACAGGTACGCAGTCTTGCTGCAATTCGCGATACAAGACACCCGAACCCATCTTATAGACCTTCTTATCCCCCGGTGCGACGCGCGTACCTTGCGGATAGATCACCAATTGCCCAGGCGCCACCCGACCGGATGCGACATCCGCAACCATTTTGCGAATGGCGGCCGCACCCTTGCCGCGATTCACAGGCACGCATCCCAAACGATAGGCATATTGACCGACGATTGGCGTAAACAGCAATTGCCGTTTCATGATGAATTTCGACCGATCCAGACAGTTGAATATCACAATAATATCAAAAAAAGATTGATGCTTGGCGGCAACTAAAACTTCGCCTTTGGGGATGGTGCCGCGCACTTGGACCCGCAGCCCGATCATCAAACGCGCTGACCACACCACCCACCAGCAATAGACCTTGGCCGCCAGCGACGCGCCTTTTTGGCTGAAAATCATGGGAATCAAAAAGACGATGGCCACGATGACCATTGCCACATACATCTGAATATTGAACAGCAAAGAGCGAATCCATTGCACTGCATAGGCCATAACGGCTCCTTATCGGTTACTGCTTTGGGTATAGGAGCAAACGCGCCGCAAAACCAGCGTCTTTGAGCGCATTTGCAACCTGTTTGAAACCCCGTCACAGGACATCGGCAGGAATTTGCAAGTGACGCAAAAACGGTGGTACTTTCAGCATGTCACTTGTAGCGTTACGGGATAGTTATCGTCTACATCCCGGATGCGAAATAGAATCGAGGCCTCGGTGCGTTTACTCTGCCCAAAATGCGATGCGGAATATGAAATTCCCAATGATGTCATCCCAGCAGAGGGACGGGATGTGCAATGCTCTGGCTGCCAAGAGACTTGGTTTGTCCCAGCCGATCAGCCCCCCCGTGCGCGCACCACGATTGATCCCAAGGTCAGTCGCATCCTGCAACAAGAAGTGCAGCGGGAGATGGAGGCGCGCAAGGCCGAAACACGCGGGGCATCTGAGACCGCGCCCGAACAAGCCCCAGCGACAAATGATCTGCCCCTAGCCGCGCCGCGCCCAGAGGCAAAAGCCGCGACGGCCTCTAAGAGTTTGCCGCCCATTGATAGGGTCGAAATTTCCCCACTCGTCAGCCCAGCAGAGGATGCCCCGGCCTTAACAAAGCCGGTATTGCCAAGCGAAGCGCCAGAGGATGTGGCCCCGCTCGACAACCATCAACGCGGCACAGTCGCGGCATTTTTGGTCCTAGGCGCGATGACAGCGATTTACATCTTCGCGCCGCAAATTACTGAGCAGTTTCCGAACCAAACAGATCGGATCAACGCCTATGTGTTTTGGGTCGATGATATGCGCCAGTGGCTACAGCATGGCTTGCAGGCCATTTTGGACTATCGCATGAGTTTCAGCTTCTAAGACCCGCGCCGCATGTCATACAGGCGGCCAATCAAAAGCGATCCAGTAGCCTTTGGAGATAATTACGCTCCTCTTCTGGACGTTCGAGCGAACCGGCCCGGCGACGAATTTCTTCCATTAATTCTTGTGAACGCAGCCGCAATTCTTCTTGCGGCACCATCTGCTCGCCAGCGCCCAATTGCCCATTGCCTCCAACATCCCGTCCTAGGGGATCACGCGAAGATGGGTTTTGCGATTGCCCCTCGGCGCGGCGGTCATTGGGGGTGGCACCCTGGCCGGGCCGGGCTTGTTCGTCCAGCGTCTCACCCAAGCGGCGCATGGCTTCGCGCAGCGCGTCAATGGCGTCCGATTGATTGTCCAGCGCGCCCGGCAGATCGCCCGCGCGCAGATCTTCTGCGGCCTGATCCATGGCCTCAGCGGCCTCATCCAGCGCACGACGGGTCGCTTGCCCTGCCTCTGTGCCCGCGCCGGGTAAATTGCCCCTTTGGCGCGCCACGTCCCGTTCCAACTGTTTTTGCTGCTCCGACAAACTTTCTTGAGATAGCCGCCCATCTTCGCCGGCGGCATCGCCACCCTCTGTTCCACCGCCACCGGGCTGATCGCCTGGAGGTTGGCCTTGCAGATCACGGAAGGTTTCATCGGACAGCTCTTGCTGTTGACGCAGGCTGTCGGCAAGATCTTCCGCCTGTTGACCACCGCCCTCTTGACCGTCTTGACCCTCTTGACCCTCACCACTCGATTGCCCTGGGGTCATTTGAAGATTTTGCATCAAACGGTTGATCTCTTCTAAGAGCTCCTGCGCCTCGGCCATACGGCCCTCTTCCATGAGCTGCTGCAAACGATCCATCATTTCTTGCAACTGGCTTGGTGAAACCAGCTTATCATCGGGCAGGCTTTCAGGTTGCTCGGACTGCGGGTTGCGTTCCGCGAATTCTCTAAAATACTCGCGCTGTGCCTGCCGCAATTCATCCATCAGCCGGGCGATTTCTTCGGGCGTGGCACCGTTTTTGATCGCTTCGGCCAGTTTATCTTGCGCACGGGCAAGCTTCTGCGCCGCCTGCTCCAAATCGCCGTCCTCAACCTCAAGCGCCAATATCCAAAGCGCCTCGGCTGCGGTCTCAAGATCTGTAGCCATCTCCAGATCTTGGATGATTTGCGCCAGAACGTCAGCATCCTCTGCGTCACGAAACAGCGATTCAGGAGCTTGCGATATCGCGCGCAACAGTTGCGCCACGCGTGTTTGATTGTCACCGGACCAGAGCAAATCCCGGCGCTGCTCAACCAAGGCCTTGGCAAGGGGATCAAAGAAAGTGCGGGCCGGCAAAGCCATCTCTAATGCCGCCGAATGCCCCAATTGCCCGCGCATGTCTTCGACTTCGAGACGCAGCGAGACGGGCAAATGCGCCCAGACATGTTTGGATAGATCCTCTTTTAGAACCTCCGTGAACTCGGCGCGATTACCCGAAATGGTCAAAGGCAGGGCCAATTCGATATCAGGCTGCGGCGCGGGTTCGACCGCCAGCCCATAGCGGCGATCCACCTCCTCCAAGGTCAACTGCACCCATGCCCGGCCCGCAGTGACGGCCACATCGTCGCGCGCGGTGAAGCTCAGCGAAAAACTGCCCTCCGCATCACGGGTCATCTCGCCGATCACCTCCACCTCTGGCGGCGTATCGGGCAACATAGACACCTGCCACGCGGCGCCTTCAGGCCCAGAAATGGCCAATCGGCCCGAACGGGTCACGAGAAATGTTTGACTGGGATCGGCCGCATCAAACGCATCCGCGGCCCGGCCAGACAGCGTTTCCTCAACTGCGTGCAAACCCGCATCGCCGTAAAGACGCACCAAGACCAAGGAGTCTTGCGGCACGCTCAACTCAGCGCCCATGACGTCATTGAGATATATCATCGGACGGCGGGTATTGGCTGGCGGTTGCAACCATGCCTCCCATTGCGGCCCAACGGCAATTGCCACCGGAGCTGTGCCCAGCCCTGTGCGCACCGCTTGCAACGAACCAAAAAGCCCACCAATGACAAAGACCAACACTGCAATATAGCGCAGGGCGAAAGGGTCTCGCGGCGCTAAATCCAACTGCGGGCCGACGGCCGATGCCTTGGCGGCCGCTGCGCGCATCTGCGCCATATGAGCCTGCCACAGAGCCGCCGAGGCTGGATCGTCTTGGCCAAGCGCCTGATGATCACGCAGCGCCGCCAAGGGGCGGTCAGGTCGGTTGTGATCGAGGCGCGCAAAGGCGGCACCAAAGGTCGGAGCTGAAAAATGCCAAAAGAAATACCACAGCCCATACAGCCCGCTCAGCAGCCAAATGCCCCACGCCAGTTTAGGCCAGGGAGGCAACCAGAGATCTGGCGCGGCCAAAAGCAGCACGCCCATCCCAAAAAACAATGTTGAAAGCAGTGGCCAGGCTGCGCGCATTATGCGTTCCGCCCAAAGGCCGACGAAGGTCAGCCAAAGAGCAAAAATTACCCTACGCGAGAACAGTTTGGCCATCAAAGCCCCTCATAACATGGCCCATTACTGCCACGGGGGGATTATATCGCGGTTAATGATATCTTCCAAGCTCGGTCTTGGGCGGATCACCGCAAATTGATCGCCCTTCACCATGACCTCGGGCACGAGCGGGCGGGTATTGTATTCGCTGGCCATAACAGCCCCGTAAGCCCCGGCGCTGCGAAAGGCGATGAGGTCGCCAGCTTTCAGCGGCACCAAAGCGCGCCCCTTGGCAAACGTATCGCCACTTTCACAAACCGGTCCGACCACATCATAGGCTTTGTATTCGGTCCCGGCAGCCGGCGCGTTGATCGGTACAATGTCATGATATGCGTCATACATCGCCGGGCGAATTAGGTCGTTCATCGCCCCATCCACGATCAAAAATTCACGATCCTCACCCTCTTTGACATAGATGACCTCCGAGACAAATACCCCGGCATTGCCAGCAATAAAACGGCCCGGTTCAATCTCAATTTCACAGCCTAAATGGCCGACCTTCTCTGCGATCAAGGCGCAATATTCCTGAGGGCTGGGCGGGTGTTGGTTATTGCTTTCATAGGGAATGCCAAGCCCGCCACCCAGGTCGAGACGGCGGATGTCATGGCCATCGGCACGCAAGACTTCGGTGAGCTCGGCAACCTTGTCGTAAGCCATCCCATAGGGTGCCAAATCCGTCAATTGCGAGCCGATATGCACATCAATCCCCACAACTTCCAACCCTGGCAAACGCGCCGCCATGGCATAGACCTCGCGGGCCCGCGAAATTGGAATGCCGAATTTGTCTTCTTTTTTACCCGTCGAAATTTTCGCATGCGTTTTCGCATCCACATCAGGATTGACCCGAATTGTAATAGGCGCAGTTTTGCCCAGCATGGATGCCACCTGTGACAGCACATGCAGTTCCGGCTCGCTTTCCACATTGAATTGCCGCACGCCGCCGGTCAAAACCTCGATCATTTCCGCGCGGGTCTTGCCCACGCCAGAAAAGACAATGCGATCGCCAGGAATACCCGCAGCGCGGGCGCGGGCGTATTCACCACCTGAGACCACATCCATCCCAGCGCCCGCCGCACCCAAAAGCGTCAATATAGCTTGGTTAGAGGCCGCCTTCATCGCGTAGCAAATCAAATGATCCATGCCGGCCAAAGCTTCATCAAACAGCTTAAAATGACGCAGCAATGTGGCGGATGAATACAGATAAAACGGCGTGCCGACCTGTGCTGCAATCTGTGAAATCGCAACATCTTCAGCATGTAAATGCCCATCCCGGTATGAAAAGTGATCCATCGTTTCGCCTCACTGCATAAAGCTTGCGCATATCACGCTCAAAAAGACAGGCAACACCCCTGCCCCATTATTCTTACCCCTCGCGGGACCGCGTTCCACCTTCAGGCGTGCTGCGCAGATAGAGGTAAAGCGGCAAGCCGCAACTCACCCCAATGCAAAACGTAGCTGCAATGGCGATCAAATGGAAAAATTTTCGGTTCCGAATGACCTCTGCGATAATCCACGCGCTCAGGGCCGTGGCGGCAATGGTCAGATCCCACACCAGCCCGCTGCTGGCTGCATTTACATGCCAGGCCTGGACCATATCGCCCAAACTCCATCCCTCAGCTCGAAACCAAGTCAAGAAATAATACATTGGGTGAATGGCACCCCAAATGGCCAATCCCAAAAATATATGTCGCATGGCGTTTGCTCCTGTTATGACGCGGCTTGATCAGCTGAAGCAGGCTCTGCCCGTGTTGGCCGCTCTGGTGATCCATCGACACCGCAGGCACACAGACATGCAAAGATACAAAGGCGCAGATATTTCATGACAAAATCGCCTCCCAGCGCGCGATTTGACTGCGCACCTGCTCCGGGGCTGTGCCGCCGTAGGACATGCGCGAGGCCACTGAATTCTCAACGCCCAGCACATCAAAGACATCTGACGTGATCTGCGGATGCACAGATTGCATCTGCGCCAATGTTAAATCCGGCAGGTCGCAGCCTTGACCTTCGGCCATAGCCACCAAACTGCCCGTAACATGATGGGCGTCGCGAAATGGCATGCCCAGCGCACGCACCAGCCAATCGGCCAAATCTGTGGCGGTTGAGAACCCGGAGGCCGCGGCAATTTTTAGACTCTCTCGATTTGCAGTCATATCAGCAACCATGCCGCTCATCGCCGCCAGTGCCAGCATCAAATTATCAGCGGCATCAAAGACCTGCTCTTTGTCCTCTTGCATGTCCTTGGAATAGGTCAGCGGCAAACCTTTCATCACCATCATCAAAGCCACATGGGCGCCAAAGATCCGGCCGATCTTCGCCCGGATTAATTCCGCAGCATCGGGATTTTTCTTTTGCGGCATGATCGACGAGCCAGTTGAAAACCGATCCGAGAGGGTCACAAAGCGAAATTGCGCAGAGGACCAAATCACCAGCTCTTCGGCAAATCGACTGAGGTGCATGGCGCAGATACTCGCGCAGCTGAGATACTCCAAGGCGAAATCACGGTCTGAAACCGCATCCAGCGAGTTGGCCGCCGGCCGGTCAAACCCCAAAGCCGCCGCAGTCATGTCGCGGTCAATCGGAAAAGACGTGCCTGCAAGCGCCGCCGCGCCCAGCGGGCTTTCATTCATACGGCGCCGGGCATCTTCAAAGCGCGACTTGTCGCGGGCCAGCATCTCTACATAGGCCATCATATGATGGCCCCAGGTCACTGGCTGCGCGGTTTGCAGATGCGTAAAGCCCGGCATCACCCAATCAGCCCCCGCGCGCGCTTGCTGCAAAAATGCCTTCATCAGCGCCTCGATACCTGCGATGGCCCCATCAGTTTGATCGCGGACCCAAAGGCGAAAGTCAGTCGCCACTTGATCATTGCGGCTACGGCCTGTGTGCAAACGCCCCGCAGGCTCACCAATGACCTCCTTCAGACGCTGCTCAACATTCATATGAATATCTTCCAAATCCACCCGAAATGGAAAATCCCCCGCGTCAATTTCTGACAAAACCGTGAGGAGCCCTTCCCGAATGGCCTCACTGTCGCTATTTGAAATGATACCGGCTGCCCCCAACATGGCGGCGTGGGCGCGGCTGCCTTGGATATCTTGGGCCGCCATCCGTTGGTCAAAACCGATCGAGGCGTTGATTGCCTCCATGATGGCGTCTTGTCCGGCGGCGAAGCGTCCGCCCCACATTTGATTTTGGGATTTGGTCATGAGTGAACCCTTTGGGAGTGTGATATGCGATATTTGCTTGCTGCTGTTCTCTATACGGCCCTCGCCGCCACTGCAAATGCAGACATGGGCGATCTTGAAGCTCTGCGCGAAGGCGACATGCGAAAACTCCAGATCCACAGCGCGGCGCGTCCCGCGCCGGATACAGTTTTTCTCCATGCAGATGGCTCCGAGCTGCGCTTGTCTGATTATCAAGGCAAAGTCGTCGTCCTGAATTTCTGGGCCACCTGGTGCGCACCCTGCCGTAAGGAAATGCCCGAGCTTTCCGCCGTGCAACAGACCTTGGGCGGCGCTGACCTCATCGTGCTTACGGTTGCTACGGGCCCAAATCCGCCGGCAAAAATCGCCGAATTTTTTGAAACCATCGGCGTCAGCAACCTGCCGGCCCATCGCGACCCGCGCCAAAACCTGGCCCGCGCCATGAATGTCTTGGGCCTGCCGGTCACTGCGATCTTGGATCGCGACGGCGCGGAGATTGCGCGCCTGCTGGGCGATGCCAATTGGCACAGCGACAGTGCCTTGGCGATTCTACGAGCGGTTATCGCGCAAGAGCCGTGACCGCATCGTGACGGTGACAGCTTAGAATGTGATTGTTAAACAGACCACAAGCCTCCATCCAGGCATAAACGATGGTCGGGCCACAAAATTTGAACCCGGCCGCTTTGAGATCTTTCGAGATCTTCTGACTGAGCGGGGATTGGGTGGGGACTTGCGCCACTGTCTCATAGCCACCAACAATCGGGCGCCCATCCACATAGGCCCACATCCTTTCCGAGAAGGGCATCTCTTTGGCCAAATGCAAATAGGCCTGCGCGTTGCCAATGGTGGCTTCAATCTTTCCGCGATGACGCACAATGCCAGAGTTTTGCAGCAATAGGTCCACCTCAGCCGCGCCCCAGCCTGCAATTTCTTCGGGATCAAATCCCGCAAAAGCAGAGCGGAAAGCCGGGCGTTTTTTGAGAATCGTGATCCAGCTCAGCCCCGCCTGGAAGCCATCTAAGATCAGTTTCTCCCATAAAGCGCGGCTGTCATATTCTGGCACGCCCCATTCCGTGTCATGATAATCTTGATAAATTTTATCTATTCCAACCCAAGTACAGCGGTCCATTTCACCTCCAATTTACCTCATGTTAGGGCTCAAGGCCGATGCTGCCAAGGACTACGACCGAGACCTTCACACAAGGGCGACTAGATCCAGATGGACCAGAAATTCTCCGACCCATTGAGTGCTGCGGTGGCGAAGCGGGACGCGAATGTGCTTGAGACCGTCCGCGAGGCGCTGAAGCACGGGCGGACGGCCTTGGCTTTCCAACCGGTGATCCAAGCCGGTGCGCCCCAAAATGTGGTGTTTTATGAAGGTCTGATCCGGATTATTGATCCCGCGGGACGCCATATACCGGCGCGCGATTTCATCGCAGAGGTTGAAAACACCGAGCTGGGGCGACTCATTGACTGCGCCACATTGCAGCTGGGCCTGGCAACTTTGGCCGAGCAGCCCGCCGTGCGGCTCTCCGTTAATATGTCTGCGCAATCGATTGGTTACCCCAAATGGGTGCGTATACTTGAGGATGGTCTGCGCAAATCGCCAGAACTGGCCAGAAACCTCATTCTGGAAATGACTGAGAAAAGCGTCATGGCCGCGCCGGAAGTGGCGCGATATTTCATGAATGACATGCAAAAATTAGGGCTGTGTTTCGCCCTAGACAACTTTGGTGCTGGACAAACGTCGCTGGTGCAGTTGCGTGATTTCTATTTTGACATTGTCAAAATGGATGGGCAATTCACCAAAGATCTTGCCCAATCAGCCGACAATCAGGCGTTAATTCAGGCTGTGATCGGCATCGCTGCGAGTTTTGAAATGTTTTGCGTGGCGCAAAATGTTGAAACTGCCTCGGATGCGGAGGTCTTAACCAACTTGGGCGTTGACTGTTTGCAAGGCTACCATTTGGGCGTCCCAACCCTAACCCCTCCCTGGCGACAATAGCTGCAAAGGCCGCCAGATTTTGCGTCTATATCGCCGCATCGCAGCAAATTTTCTCGCGTTTGCAGCAATTTCCACCGCTATGGCATTGTCAATGAGCTGGAAAATCCATACAACCTCGCAAAAATGAGGCCGAAACCGCGCATTGTGAACGAGTCCTATGCCGAAGGTTGACCTCACCAACGAGGAGAGACTTTGTGACGAATATAGTAATCGTATCCGCCGCCCGGACCGCTGTCGGCAGCTTTGGCGGCGCTTTCGCCAATACACCAGCCGATGCCCTTGGCACAACCGTTTTGAAAGCCATCGTCGAACGCGCGGGTATCGACCCCTCAGAGGTCAGCGAAACCATCCTCGGCCAAGTCCTCACAGCCGGGCAAGGCCAAAACCCCGCCCGTCAAGCGCACATCAATGCCGGTCTGCCGATCGAATCGGCGGCATGGAGCATCAACCAAGTCTGCGGATCAGGATTGCGCGCAGTGGCCTTGGCCGCACAACACATCCAACTGGGTGACGCCGATATCGTGGCCGCCGGCGGTCAAGAGAATATGACCCTTTCTCCCCATGTTGCGCATCTGCGCAGCGGCACCAAAATGGGTGATGTCAAATATATCGACAGCATGATCCGCGACGGCTTGTGGGATGCTTTTAACAACTACCACATGGGGCAGACCGCCGAAAACGTCGCCGCCCAATGGCAAATCAGCCGCGATGCACAAGATGAATTCGCAGTTGCCAGCCAAAACAAAGCGGAAGCGGCGCAGAAGGCAGGTAAATTTGCCGACGAAATCACGCCGTTTACCCTGTCGACCCGCAAGGGCGACATCACGGTTGACGCCGACGAGTATATTCGCAACGGCGCCACCCTCGAAGCCATGCAAAAAATGCGCCCCGCCTTCCTACGCGACGGCGGCACGGTCACCGCAGCCAATGCGTCTGGCCTCAATGATGGCGCCGCCGCTGTGTTGCTGATGACCGCAGAAGAGGCGGAAAAACGCGGCCTTGAGCCTTTGGCCCGTATCGCCAGCTATGCCACCGCCGGGCTTGACCCGACGGTCATGGGGGTCGGCCCAATCTACGCCAGCCGCAAAGCTTTGAACAAAGCGGGTTGGTCAATCGGCGATCTGGACTTGGTGGAGGCCAATGAAGCCTTCGCCGCTCAAGCCTGTGCGGTGAATAAAGACATGGGCTGGGATCCTGCAATTGTGAACGTCAACGGCGGCGCGATTGCAATCGGTCACCCGATCGGCGCGTCCGGTTGCCGGATCTTGAACACATTGCTGTTTGAGATGCAGCGACGCCAAGCAAGGCGCGGCCTGGCCACGCTGTGTATCGGCGGCGGCATGGGTGTGGCTATGTGCCTCGAACGGCCCTAAATCTGGCTCCTCTCATATCAAAGCATCAAATTCTGCACGAAACATTGTTGCCAATTCAGATCATGTATCGTAATTTGATTGCGCACTGAAAACACATAGGAAGTAAAATGTCCCGTATCGCACTCGTCACTGGAGGCTCCCGAGGGATCGGCGCCGCCATTTCCACCGCCCTGCAAGCCGCAGGCTACACCGTTGCGGCTACATATGCAGGCAATGATGAAAAGGCTGCCGCATTCACCGCCGAAACCGGCATCAAGACTTATAAATGGGATGTCTCCGACTATGACGCTTGCGCCGCCGGCATCGCCGCTGTGGAAGCTGACCTAGGTTCGGTTGATATTTTGGTCAATAATGCGGGCATCACCCGCGATGCGCCGTTTCACAAGATGTCACGCGATCAGTGGACTGATGTGATGCGCACCAATCTCGACGGCGTATTCAACATGACCCATCCGCTTTGGAATGGCATGCGCGAGCGCAAATTTGGTCGTATTATCAATATCTCCTCTATCAATGGTCAAAAAGGCCAGTTCGCACAGGCCAATTATTCCGCTGCCAAAGCTGGCGACATTGGCTTCACCAAAGCCCTAGCCCAAGAGGGCGCGCGGGCTGGCATTACGGTGAACGCGATTTGCCCGGGCTATATCGCAACAGAAATGGTGATGGCGGTGCCAGAGAAGGTCCGCGATAGCATCATCGCTCAAATCCCCGCAGGTCGCCTCGGTGAAGCCGCAGAAATCGCACGCTGTGTGGTCTTTCTCGCCTCTGACGATGCGGGCTTCATCACAGGATCCACAATGACCGCCAACGGCGGGCAATATATGACCTGATCGCCGCGATCATGTAATCTCTTAAAAGCGGCCATCCTATCGGGTGGCCGTTTTATTACCCAGATTTCTATTCATTCCCCAGGTTTTATTCCCCAAGTTTTTATTCCTAAGGCTGCGGCTGCGGCCGTTACCCCAAGGCCCCAGCGGACAAACGAGAGATCTCTTCTTTTAGGAGGAGTTTTTTCTTTTTTAATTCCGCAACGCGGAACTGATCTGAAGCCGGATGTTTTTGTGCGAGCTCCACGGCTTGAGACAGGCTCATATGCTTGCGTTTTAACTCGATGAGTCTGGAATTTAAGGTCATGGTTCCTCCTCTTAATATCTATGTACCGTCACTCGAGCATATTCCTGACAGCCTGTCACGCATTGCTTTTCGCGCGGTACGGAACCTCTAGTAAATGCGCAAAAGCTTGCTCAAAGATTAAACTCGCCAAGAAAAAGCCTTGCCTTCGCGCAATATTGCCGAAATTTCTGGCGCATAATCTGGCTGCCCCTCGACATGCTCGGCGCCCGAATGCAGGTTCTGCGCCGGCAAGAGCTGAAACGCGGCCCGTCCAGATTTCCGCGCCCGCAACAAGATCAAATGCGCCGCCCGGCCGGCCCGCGGTGCCAGCGGCTGCACGACAATTGATCCCAAACACCCCTCAAGCGCGACCAAGAGATCCGGCAGACGCTCCGCCCTTTGGATAACGGTCAAATATCCTTTTGGCCGCAGTCGCTTGGCGGCCATGGCCACCCAATGGGACAAGGCCACATGTTCCGAACGCCCCGAAGCGCGCCCGGCATCTGGCGATATTGAAGACGATTCTGCCGCAAAATAGGGAGGATTCATAATCACGTGATGAAAACTCCGGTCATAAAACGGCGTCGGCCGTGCCGAGACATCTCCCTGACGCACATCAAATTCGATAGCATTTCGAGCGGCATTATCGCGGGCAATTTGCGCGTAATCGCCCATAATCTCCACCCCAGAGAGCGCAAGGCCCGGCACGCGCCATCCCAAACACAGGCTGGCCACACCAACGCCACAGCCCAGTTCCAGAACCTCTTGCCCCGTTTGCGCCGGACAGGCCGCCGCCAGCAGTACCGGATCAATGCCCGCGCGATAGCCGGTTTCGGGCTGCGCCAAACGCAGCCGACCGCCCAAAAACCCATCTACGGTGACCTGCACTATTGCCCCAAATCTACATCATTGTCGCGCATCACAGCCGTGGCGACAAAATGATCTCTATCTGCCACCATCAGACGGCGCGGCAAAATGCCAATGCTGCCTTCGATAATGCTGGTATTTACGTCAAATTCGAAGCAAGCTATGTCTTCCCCGCGAAGCAGCATTTGCGCGAAGGCCATAAGCGTCGGATCGGTGGTGCGTAACAATTCTTTCATGCCCTATCACATAGGGTCTGATACGAGGGTTTGTCGAGAGCCTAGAGGAAATTCGAACATGTCGCTGGACGATGCAATAACAAAACCCCATGATCACTTGGCAAAGATCCTGGCCGATGATCTGACTGCCGTCAATCATTTGATCCGCCAACGCATGGCCTCTGAGCACGCCCCCCGTATACCTGAGGTGACCGCCCATTTGGTTGAGGCGGGCGGCAAGCGACTGCGCCCGATGCTGACATTAGCCACCGCGCGCATGTGCGGCTATAGCGGACCTTATCACATCCACCTGGCCGCGACGGTGGAATTCATCCATACCGCCACTCTGCTGCACGACGATGTGGTGGACGACAGCGCCCAACGCCGCGGCAGGCCCACCGCGAATTTGCTTTGGGACAATCAATCCAGCGTTTTGGTTGGCGATTATTTATTTTCTCGTTCCTTTCAACTGATGGTGGAAACGGGAAGCCTGCGCGTTTTGGACATTCTGGCCAATGCCTCTGCCACCATTGCAGAGGGCGAGGTGCTGCAGCTGACAGCCGCGCAAGACATTGCGACAAGCGAAGATGTCTATTTCAAAGTCATCCGAGGAAAAACCGCCGCGCTGTTTGCAGCCGCCTGCGAAGTGGGCGCGGTGATTGCAGGTCAAGAGGAGCAAACGGTGCGGGCCTTTGCAGCCTATGGCGACGCTCTGGGCATTTCCTTTCAAATCGTTGATGACCTATTAGATTACACCGGCAGCACGGCGACAGGCAAAAACATTGGCGATGATTTCCGAGAGCGCAAACTGACCCTTCCTGTGATCAAAGCAATCGCGGCGGCCGATGACACTGAGCGGGCATTTTGGCACAAATGCATTGCCAAGGGCCAGCAGGAGGCAGGAGACCTATCCCATGCCATTGCCCTAATGACACGGCATGGCACCCTTGAAGCCACCCGGGCCCAAGCGCTTTATTGGGCAGAGGCAGCCAAGTCCGCCCTCAGAGATTTACCAGATCATCCGCTCAAGCCGGTGCTGACCGACCTGAGCGATTATGTCGTTGCCCGCTTAAACTAAAGCTGCGAAGACATTTTAGGTCAAAAGAGCGCCGCTGGCGACCCACCAGCTGCGCTGCCTGGCTTGAATGGCGGCGGCACAGTCTTGCGCGGCGGCCAGAGTCTCAAACAGTGCAAAACATGTGGCGCCAGACCCGGACATGCGCGCCAGAAGCGGCGCCTGGGCATCCAATGCCTCAAGAACATCCGCAATCCGAGGCTCCGCCGCCACAGCTGGCCTTTGCAGATCATTGCGCTGCCGTTTCAGCCAAGCGCAAAACTCTGCGGCCACAGGCGGCGGCGGTTCAAGCGGCGGGTTAGATTTTAAGGCCAAGTGTTCAAACACCCGCGCAGTCGACAACCCACGCCCCGGGTTGACCAAACACGCAAACAGCGGCGGCAGCGCGCCCAAGGGGGAAATCTGCGCACCAATGCCCTGCATCAAAACCGGTGCACGCCCCATGCAAACCGGCACATCTGCTCCCAATGACACACGTGCCGCCACGTCAGGCAGAGGCAGATCCCATAGCGCGGCCATCGCATGCAGAGTCGCTGCCGCATCGGCGCTGCCCCCGCCAATGCCAGAGGCAACCGGCATGGTTTTATGCAAAGATATCTCAGTCTGACAGTGGCTCGGAAAGAGCGCCGCCGCCTTAAGGATCAAATTATCATCCTGTACCGGAAGCTCTGCTGCCTTTGGACCAAGAATATTCAGCTCGGTGCGCTCTGATTTTCGCAGCTCAACCCATTCACCGCACTCGAGGAAAGCAACAGCGCTTTGCAAGTCATGCAACCCATCGGCACGCTGCCCCACAACATGCAAGCAAAGATTGATCTTTGCGGCAGCGCTGCGCCTAATCGCCATCAGCCAGTTTCAGGGGCGCAGCCCCCTCCTCAGCCAAGACGGTCGCAAGACCCACCTCTAACTTGCGCTGAATGCGCTTGGGATCCACAGCCTCCGGGCCGGAGTAATCAGTGGCAAAGCTCAATGCCCGCCGCCACTGAAAACGCGCCTCGGTTTTGCGCCCAACGGCCCAGTATACGTCCCCAAGGTGGTCATTCACGATTGGATCTGTGGCCATCAATTCCACCGCGCGTTCCATATGCACCACAGCCTCGTTGTAATAGCCAAGCCGATACTGCGCCCATCCGAGACTGTCGATAATATAGCCCGCATCGGGCTGTGCCGCGACGGCCCTTTGGATCATATCAAGCGCTTCATCCAGCTGTTCACCGCGATCAACCAAAGTATAGCCCACATAGTTCAGCACTTGAAATTGATTGGGCGACAGCTCTAAGGCACGGTTAAAATCACGCATAGCCGCAGCCCAATCTCCCAGCCAATCATGCGCTGTGCCGCGGACGTAATGCAAGTACCACTGCCCCCGCGCCGGTTGATCAATCAGCTCAATCGCCCGGTCGTAGCTGCGTACCGCGCGCGCGAATTGCTCATCTTGGCGTAAAAAATCGCCCAAAGTCATATGAATATCGCGCAGGCTCTCAAAAGATCCGGCCAATTGTGTCAAAACCTCAATCGCAGTTGTGCCTTCGCCGATCTCTTGCAAAGCCTGTGCCCGACCCAATTCGGCTTGCACATAGGCCGGATGGCTGCGCGGCACCTGCGCATAGGTTTCAATCGCCAATTGCGGATTACCAAGTTGTTCGAGCAGCCGAGCTGACAGCAAAAGCGCCTGCATATTGCGCGGTGCCATATGGCTGGCCAGGCGCGTATAGAGCAGCAACCCGTCTTGACCTTCGCCATTTTGCAAAGCCTGCGCCAAGAGATGCAAAACTTCGCCGGCGCCTTCGCTTGCGCTGCGCAGAAGGTCAAACTCGACCAACGCACCTGCCTCAATTTGCGCCATCAAACTATTGACCGCGTGATCTGCGCCAGATCCATGAAAATCGCGCAAAATCGTCAACGCCTCATCTGGCCGATCCAACTGCACCAATATCTGTGCCCAGGCCAAGCTGCCGCGATAGTTTAAAACAGCGGCGGCCTGCCCTTGGCCGCTAAAGCTCGCCGCTGCGCCTTCAAAATCTCCTGCCAAAGTCAGAGCGAGACCTTTTTGATACAGCGCAAAGCTGCGCATACCGTCCACGGGAATAACGGCGTCAAAGTGGCGTACAGCCTCTGTCATCTGTCCCAAACCCACCAGCGCCCAGCCTTTGAGCAACTCATCAATTGCGCGGCCTACGACAGTTGTCGCCTCTAGATGATCCAGTGCCGCCTGATAGTCATTGCGCTTGAAATGCTCGGACAACACCAAAACCTCGGCCAAAGGATAGCTGCCCTCACCGGCCACCAAGAGACGTGCCAAAGCATGGGCTTTTTTCACATCACCCGCCGCCAGAAATGCGGTCATGGTTTGCGACATCAAAACGGAGTCGCGCGGAGATTGCGCCAAAGCACGCGCGAAATAATTTGAGGCAGGTTTGTAATCATGCCCAAGTGCCGCTTGGCGCGCCGCGATATAGGGACCAGAAGCCTGTTGCGCCACCGCGCTGGCCCCAAAGGTCATGCTCAGTAGCGCAGCAAATATAAATTTCACATATCGTTTCAAAACCGGCCTCCCTGACAGCCCATTCTTAGGCTGAGCCTGCGGCAAAGACAATTGAGCCGCGCGGCTTTTCGCCGGCGGCCCTCAACGATCTCTGTGTCTTTGGGTCACATATTGGGATAATTCGGCCCATCACCGCCCTGCGGCGTCACCCAAGTGATGTTTTGACTTGGGTCTTTGATGTCACAGGTTTTGCAATGAACGCAGTTTTGGAAGTTGATGACAAAGCGGGCGTCCTTCCCCTCTTCCTGCACCACCTCATAGACCCCGGCCGGGCAATAGCGCTGCGCAGGTTCGGCATAGTCCGGCAAATTGACCAAGATGGGCAAATCAGGATCGGTCAGTTGCAAATGTGGCGGTTGGCTTTCCTCATGGTTTGTCATGGCGAAGCTAACATTGGTCAGCCGATCAAAAGACAGTTTCCCATCCGGCTTCGGATAGTCAATCGGTGCATAATCGGCCGCTTTCCCGGTAGATTGCGCGTCAGTTTTGCCATGTTTGACCGTGCCAAACAGGCTGAATTTGAAGATTGACTGAAACCACATATCAAAGCCGCCCAAGGCCAATCCGCCCAAAGGTCCAAAGCGCGCGGCAAGCGGTGCCACATTGCGCACGGTCTTCAGATCTTTGCCAACCGGCCCCGAACGCAAAGCCGCGTCATAGCTGTCGAGCACATCACCGGCGCGACCCGCACTGATTGCAGCAAAAGCCGCCTCTGCCGCCGCCATACCAGAATACATCGCATTGTGATTGCCTTTAATACGAGGCAAATTCACCAGCCCAACCGAGCAGCCCAGCATCGCCCCGCCCGGGAAGGCCGCCTGCGGCATAGATTGAAATCCACCCTTGGTGACTGCGCGCGCGCCATAGGCCACGCGTTTACCGCCCTCTAAAACCTTCGCGATCCGCGGGTGATGCTTGTAGCGCTGGAACTCCATATAGGGGAAGAGATGTGGATTTTTGTAATTTAAATCAATAATAAAGCCGACATAGACTTGATTATCTTCCAAGTGATACATGAAAGAGCCGCCCGATTGTTTGAAACCCATCGGCCAGCCCATGGAATGGGTCACTTCGCCTGGGTTGTGATGCTCGGGCTTCACTTCCCAGATCTCTTTCATACCAAGGCCAAATTTTGGCACATCGCATTCCGCATCCAAATTGTACTTGGCAATGACCTGTTTTGACAACGAACCACGCACACCTTCAGAGAGGAACACATATTTGCCATTGAGCTCCATACCGGGCTCATAGGCCTCCGACGGGCTGCCATCAGCGTTCTTGCCAAATTCACCGGCCACCACACCTTTAACCGCGCCGTCATCGTGAAATAACAGTTCAGAACAGGCCATGCCGGGGAAAATTTCAACGCCCAGCGCCTCAGCCTGTTCAGCCAGCCAACGGCACACGTTGCCCATGGAAACGATGTAATTGCCATGATTATTCATCAAAGGTGGCATGATCGCATTCGGCAGACGTATTTGCCCCGCCTCACCAAAGACATAAAAATTGTCTTCCTTCACTTCGGTGTGTAAGGGCGCACCCTTGGCTTTCCAATCTGGGATCAATTTGTCGAGGGCCGAAGGGTCAAGCACAGCACCAGAGAGAATATGCGCGCCCACTTCTGAGCCTTTTTCCAGCACCACGACCTCAAGATCGGCATTCAACTGTTTTAAGCGGATCGCAGCAGATAATCCAGAAGGACCGGCGCCCACAATCACCACGTCATAGTCCATGGTCTCACGTTGAATATCTGACATGTCACTTCCCTTACTGCCGGCCCATCTTGTGACAAATGGGCAGAATTTCCAAATCTGTCGGAAGGTTTATGCCACGATTCAAACGCAGGTCAATCGTGACGCGGCTGTCAAAGTCCAAAGGCGACGTTATTTCGCATTGGGCACCGAGCTGCGAAACGCCTCTATGCCGACACGAGTTGGTTAAATTCCGATCAATTTGCCCACGGCCATAAAAAAAATATGGCAATCGTAATCTAACCCCTTGCCAAACCCCATCGCCTTCGGTCAGGTAGATCAACCTTCAATCATGAGTGTTGTTTCAATGGAAAAAATCCCGCTAACCCGATCAGGTGCCGTTCAGCTTGAGGGTGAAATGAAGACCTTGAAATCTGTGGAACGCCCAAACATCATCAAGGCGATTGCCGAAGCACGCGAGTTGGGCGATTTGAAGGAAAACGCCGAATATCACTCCGCGCGAGAAAAACAGGGATTCATTGAAGGACGAATCAAAGAGCTTGAAGCTATCTTGGGCCGAGCCGATATCATTGACCCGGCCAAACTGTCTGGGTCGGTCAAGTTCGGTGCGACGGTGACTTTGGTCGATGAAGACACCGATGAGGAAAAGATCTATCAAGTCGTGGGCGAGCCTGAGGCGGATATAGAAAGCGGCAAGCTCAACATGCGCTCACCATTGGCACGGGCTTTAATTGGCAAGGAAGAAGGCGACAGCATTGAGGTTCGCACCCCAGGCGGCGCGCGCTCCTATGAAATCTTAAAAGTTGATTTCATCTAACACTGCTGGCCGCACTGGCAAAACTGCCCCCAGCTATTATGGCAGGCCAAAACTGGCGTAAGGCAGAAAGCATATGGTTTGGCCGGGCGAAATCTCAGCCGCCGCATCTGGTAATTCCACCAAACCTTCTGCCCATGACAGGCCTGAAACCCGGCCCGACCCTTCGGAAGCAAAAATCTCCACCGCGCCATCACGCAGGCGCGCCCGCAAATATTCGCGCCGCCCAGCTTTCTTCGATTTTGAAAATGCCGCTGGCAGATGCAGCGCTTGCGGCGATTGGAACCCGGCACCGGCCAGTTGCAACAAAGCAGGACGCGCGAAAATCAACGTGCACACAAAGGCCGCCACCGGATTGCCCGGCAGGCCAAAAACCGGCACGCCGCCCCAAACGCCCAAAGCCAAAGGTCGCCCCGGCTTCACAGCAATCCGCCAGAGCGCCATGCCGCCACTGGCGCGCAATACCGCAGACATGTGATCCTCATCTCCCGCGCTGGCTCCGCCAGAGGTTATAATGACATCCGCGCGCTCTGCGGCCCGATCCAACGCCGCACGCACCGAGGCGGCATCATCGGGCACAATGCCGATATCCACCACCTGCATGCCCCAGCGCCGCAGCACCGAACACAACATGGGGCGATTGGCATCAAAAATTTGATCCACACGCGCCACCTGGCCGGGCGCGCGCAATTCTGCGCCAGTCGAGATCACGGCAACTTTCAGAGGCTTAAACACAGAAACTTCGCCCAGACCCGCAGCGGCCATCACCCCAAGATCTTCAGGCCTGAGCTGATGGCCTGCCTGAAAAATTTCTGCGCCTTGCTGCATATCTTCGCCAGCCGCGCGGGCATTGGACCCGGCTCTGAGCGGGCCTGTAACTTGGAGCCGGCCTTCTTTGATGCGAACATCCTCTTGCAACACCACCGTATCGGCCCCATTGGGCAGCGCCGCACCCGTGAGGATGCGCAATGCTTGGCCAGGCAAAAGCTGCCCTGCGAAGGCTTCTCCCGCAGCTGAGCGCCCCGGCCGCAATTCCAAACTCTGCGCTCCGGCCTCAAGACCGCCCGACAAAGCATAGCCATCCACCGCTGAATTGGGACAGGGCGGATGCGATCTTGCGGCGATGACCGATTGTGCCAAAACTCGCCCATCACTGGACTCAACGGCACATGGCTCGACCGCCACAGAGCACTGCAAGCGCTGTTCAAGAAGGTGAAGCGCCTCACTCACCGGCGTCCAATGCACCCCGGCTGGGAGTGCGAAACAATCATTGTTCAGTTTCGATGGCCTGCTCACTTGGCCATCTCCAAATGCGCCAGAATAAAATCTGCGACTGCCGCCGTGTCATTGAGATCAAACACCGGGCGGTCCAGCTCGAGGGCGCTGTCACTGGCGACAGCTAAAATCGTTGGATCATTCGGCGCAATCAGCGGATGGCCCGTTTCTGCGCGCCATGCCTCAACTTTTGGATGTTTATCACGCTTCCAGCCTTCGATCAGCACCAGGTCTACCGGATCCAATTTGGCCAATAGCGCGGAGAGGCTCGGCTCCGGCGCGCCGCGATGCTCATTCATCAGAGCCCAGCGCTCCGTAGAGGCCAGCAGCACCTGAGACGCCCCCGCTGTGCGATGCCGGTGGCTGTCCTTTCCCGGGTGATCAACGTCAAAACTATGATGGGCATGTTTGAGGGTTGAGACCCGCAAGCCCCGGCGACAAAACTCCGCCACCAATCGTTCCATCAAGCCTGTTTTACCAGCGTTTTTCCAGCCGGTTACGCCAAATATATTCATGCCATCGCCTCAGCCTGCGCCAGGTCTTCTGGCCGATTGATATTGAAAAAGGGATCAAAGGGATCCACCGGGAACAGCGCCTCTGCACAGCCATGTTGATCGGTCCAAAGAACCACTTTACGCAGACCGCCCGTCAAAGCACGCCGCAAATCCTCACGCAGCGCCACGGGCCAGAGGCCGAACGTCGGGTGGCGGTATATCTTATCAGGCCCGGGGGTTGTGGCCAGAGCGATTGGCGCGCCGGCCGCCTCCCGAGCAGCCGATAAGCGCGCCTGAAGATCTGCGGGAAAGAACGGCGTGTCTGCGGCCACGGTCAGGATATGCTCGGCCCCCTCTGCGGCCGCCCAATCCATTCCAGCCAAAACCCCTGCCAAGGGGCCCGGAAATTCGGCCATAGAATCAGCAATCACCGGCAAGCCAAAAGCTGCAAAACGCGCCGGATCACCATTGGCATTCAGCGCCATTTGAGGCACCTGAGGCCGCAATCGTTCCAAAACATGGTCAATCACCCGCCGCCCGGCCAAGGGGCGTAAAGTTTTATCCCCCCCGCCCATACGGCTGGCCTGCCCGCCGGCCAGAATTACCCCAAGAGGCCCGGTCATTGCCCGGACTTCCGGCGGTGTTCGCGGTCCTCATCTTGTGCGGATGGCTCTGCGTCAAAAACCAGCCGCTCCTGGCCCGATAAACATTGAAACCTTTGCCCGCGCATCCGCCCGATTAATGTCAAACCGACTTGCCGCGCCAACTCGACGCCCCAGGCGGTAAAACCCGACCGGCTCGCCAAAACGGGAATGCCCATCAAAGCACATTTGATTACCATTTCAGACGTCAAACGCCCGGTGGTATAGAGAATTTTATCGGCACCCGCGGTTTGCGTCGCGCGCATCCACCCCGCCACCTTATCCACCGCATTATGGCGTCCCACGTCTTCCATATAGACCAAGGGCACATCGCGCGTGCAAAGCACCGTGCCGTGGATCGCACCCGCACTGAGATAGAGGCTCGGCATTTGGTTGATCTGGCGCGACAGGCTGTAAAGCCAGGAGGTTCGAAGCATCGCCGGAGGCAAGCACAGCCCCTCTATCCCCTCCATGATATCACCAAAAACAGTTCCCACCGCGCAGCCCGAAGTGCGGGTTTTTTTCTTGAGTTTGGCCTCATAGTTGGTTGGCTGATTGGTGCGCACCACCACAGTCTCCAGCTCCGCGTCAAAATCAACCGCCTCAACGATCTCCTCTTTGGCCAGCATGCCCTGATTGCTCAAAAAGCCCTGCGCCAGATACTCGGGATAATCGCCAATCGTCATGGCGGTGACGATCTCCTGACCATTGAGCCATATGGTCAGCGGGCGCTCCTCGACCACATTCAACGCAACTTCCGCGCCCAGATGGTCCAGACCTGCGACCTGCCGCGTCAACCCTTTTTCCTGCGGGTTTGGAGCAATCAAACAGGGCTTGGCTTGGATCATGGAAATCTCCTATACACCGCATACAATGACACCCCGGGCAGATAGGTCAAGCTTATGCAATCTTCCAGACATGACTTTTGGGCGGGGCTCTGGGGCGCATTGCCATTTTGCATTGTCGTTGCCCCCTATGGGATGGTTTTTGGTGTCTTAGCGGCCGAATCCGGCCTGGATATTTTCACCGCAGTGGCGTTTTCCATGGCCGTGATCGCTGGCGCGGCGCAATTCACAGCCCTATCGCTCTTGCAAGATCAAGCGCCAGTTTTGATCGTGATCATTATCGGGCTTGCAGTCAATCTGCGCATGGCGCTCTATTCGGCCACGCTGGCCACCCATCTCGGCGCTGCCCCATTTTGGACCCGCGCCTTCGTCGCCTATGCAATTTTGGATCACAGTTTCGCCCTCGCCGATCAAAAATTCCAAAATGAGCCGGATATGAGCCTGCCCCGAAAATTGGCCTTTTATTTCGGCGCCACCAGCCTGGTTGCGGTGATCTGGGTTGTGGGCACAGGTTTTGGAGCCTGGCTGGGCGCGCGCATTCCCGATTGGCTGGCCTTAGATTTCGCCATGCCCATCGCCTTTATAGCCTTGGTGGCGCCGGCGCTGCGCAGCTTGCCACATGTGGTGGCCGGGTTCGCCGCAGCGACACTCTCTTTGCTCTTCGCATCCGCACCCTATGGGCTGGGTTTGATCATTGCCGCAGTGATCGCGCTCGTCTTGGGCGCGGAAGTGGAGCGGCGCTTGGGGGTGGCCTCATGAGCATTTCGACTGCAACGCTTTGGCTTGTAATTGCGGGGCTTGCCTTTGGCTCATGGCTTCTGCGCTTTTCATTTTTGGGCATCATCGGCAACAAAGATCTGCCCGAATGGGTCAAACGCCATCTTCGCTATACGCTTGTGGCCGTCATGCCAGGGATCATCGCCCCGCTGGTCTTCATGCCGCGCGCTACGGATGGAGCATTTGATCTGCCGCGTTTTTTGGCCGCGCTCGTGACGCTTTTAGTGGGCGTATGGAAAGGCAATCTGATGCTTGCCATCGCCGCGGGCGGGATTACGCTTTATTCAATGTTAAACTTTGGCTTTTGACCTATCCAGCCATAGAAATCTGTGCGTTTATCAGTGTCATCTGGTTGCGAAAACCGCACTGTTCTCAGATTGGGCAGCGCCGCAAAACTCTCCATCAGGGTCTTGGGGAAAAACGTCGGACCTATGCCCTCAAAACCCGGGGTGGACCGCAAGATCTCGCTGATATTTTTCGCGCAGAATGATTGTCTCACAGGCCCGTGACCCATCACGCGCCTCAGAAGATCGTCAGCCACCGCAGCGGTGACATCTACCGTTTGTGCGACTGTGTCATGGGTGTTGCGTGTGTGGTAGTCGATGTAACTATCTACAATGGCCGGGTTGGCACCGTAGATCACATCGCCGCGCTCCGCCAAACGCGCATGGGACAAGCTGCCTGCCGGATCAAAAATCACCCTCTGCGCACCATTCACAATCAAAGCAGAATGCGCGCCGCTGCCGTCTTTCGTACTGAGCACAGTCACCAAAGTCACGGTTGCGCTGCCAGGGTGGCGATAACGCGGCAGATCAGCCTCGCCCGTCGGATCGCCCCCAGGGGCCACGCTGCATCCCACAAGGCACAAAAGCGCCAAGATCAATACAGCGCATCTCACCGGTTTAGCCGTTTACGAGATACAAAAGCACCAAGGCTACGAGGATTACAACTGTGCTTTTGGACACGAGGCTCATGAAACCCGCAAAAGTCTGTTCTTGGACTTCCGTATTCATTTTACCGTGTTCGTGTTTTTGGTCAGCCATAGCGATAACTCCGTTGTGTGTTTCGCACTCCCTAGCCTCCAACGTCGCAATTGTCACGCGCGCAGATACGCCCAGCGGCAAAAAATCGCGTGTCGAGCTTCGCTACTTCATGACCCAGCGATAGGCGCCATCTTGATGCAGGCTGCGGGTCACCTCCCCCGCATGCCACAGATAATTGCAATGGGCCAAAGCCTCGACCAGACCAAGCCCATATTCTCCATCTCCGATCTGGCGCTTGAAGACGGCCATCATGACCTCTCCTGCGGTTTTTGGGGTCTTCAAATCAGCCCGCAGCCGCATCAAAGCGCCGTGGTGATTTTCTTCCAATTGCCGCAGCCGCAAGGGCATGCCGACAAAAGGCAATTTATGCCCCGGAAGTGCGAGATGGTCGGGGCGGGCAAAATTTTGCAAACGCGCGCAGCTGTGCAACCAGTCTGCCAAAGGATTGGCGTCCGGCTCAGTGGGGTAAACTCCGATATTTGAGCTAATAGACGGGATGACTTGATCGCCACAGAGCACCAAATTGTCATCGCGGCTCCAGAACGTCGCATGATCGGGCGCATGCCCATGATCAACGCGAACATCCCAACTGCGCCCGCCCATTTCAATCAGGTCACCCTCTTCAATGCGGGTAAAGCCAATGGGAATAGGATGCACCATGTCAGAAAAATTGAATGGCCGTTCATCCTGCCGGGTTGCCAGTAAATCCGACCGCATTCCCGCGCGGCGATAAAAATCAATCTGACCCGGCGTATAGCGCTCTTGAGCATCCAGTGTCAGCATACGCCCGGTCAGATAGGCCACCTGGGTTGAGACATATTCGGCGCCGAATTCCTCCACAAACCAACCATGAAACCCAATATGATCAGGATGATGATGCGTTGCCACAACCCGCTTGACTGGCTTGCCACGCAAAGGCCCGTCAAGCACCGCTTGCCACATCGCCTGCACCCGGCGCGATTTCATCCCCGTGTCGATCAAAGTCCAACCATCGCCGTCATCCAGCACATAGATGTTGACGTGATCCAATTTCATCGGCAAGGGCAGCCGCAACCAATGCACACCCGCCGCAATTTCGATCATCTCGCCATTTTCGGGGGGCGTTTCCCAAGGGTATCTTATCGTTGTCATAGGCTGGGGTTACGCGGCAAAATCATCAAGCTCAAGCGCATAAAGATCTGCGGCTCCCGCCTGAGCTTGGGCGCATAAAGAGAAGGTCTCCGGCAAAAGACTGTTGATATAGACCCGCGCCAAGCGCTGGCGCTTGGATTGGCCCGACATGGACGCCACCAGGTGAAAATATCCGCCGAGCACCCGCGCAAAGGCCTTTTGATAGGCCACCGAGCCGGCAAACCGCTCATTGAGCTCCTGGGACACCACCCATTGCGTGGTCACGCGCAATTGCGCAATGGCGGCCAAAACCGCTTCGGCCAAATCACTGCTTGAAGCGGAGGCCAGCGCAGCCATGTCATCCATCAAAGCAAAGGCCGCGGCCCCGCCATCCATCATCTTGCGCGCCACGAGATCCATAGATTGAATGCCATTGGTGCCTTCATAAATCGGCGTGATCCGCGCGTCGCGCAGATATTGCGCCGCTGCGGTTTCCTCGACAAAACCCATGCCGCCGTGAATTTGCACCCCAAGATCGGCCACAGCCACGCCTGTGTCGCTGCCAAAAGATTTGGCAATAGGTGTCAAAAGCGCCGCGCGTGCCTGCCAATCGGCATCCCCCGTCGCTTTGGCCATATCAATTGCAACCGCGCAGGCCACGCCAATGGAACGCGCCGCAAAAATATCAGCTTTCATCTGCGCCAACATCCGCCGCACATCGGCGTGATCAATAATTGTTCCGGTTCCCTCGGCGATCGGCGAGCGCCCCTGTTTGCGATCCATCGCATAAGCCAGCGCGTGTTGATAGGCACCCTCGGCCACGCCGACGCCCTGCATCCCCACAGCCAAGCGGGCGTTGTTCATCATGGTGAACATGCAGGCCATGCCGTTGTGTTCTTCGCCCACCAGCCAACCGGTTGCGCCTGAAAATTCCATAACGGCGGTCGGACTGCCATGAATGCCCAGCTTATGCTCGAGACTGACACAGCGCAGATCATTGCGCGCGCCAAGACTGCCATCGGCATTGGGGATAAACTTTGGCACCAAAAATAGGCTGATCCCCTTTGGACCGGGCTTGGCGCCCGGCAGCCGTGCCAATACCAGGTGGCAGATATTTTCTGCCACATCATGTTCACCCCAGGTGATAAAGATCTTCTGGCCCGAAATTTTATAGCTGCCATCGGCTTGCGGCTCGGCCTTACTGCTCAATGCGCCGACATCAGAGCCGGCATGGGGCTCTGTCAAATTCATCGTGCCGGTCCATTCTCCGGAAATCAGCTTTGGCAAATAGAGCGCTTGCAAGTCAACATTGGCGTGATGCTCCAGCGCCTCAATCTGTCCCTGCGACAAAAGCGGGCAGAGATTGAGAGAGATGCAGGCGCCGCACATCATGTCATGCATCGCGGTGTTCAAAGCCATTGGAAGGCCCATGCCGCCATGCTCTGGCGTCGCGGCAATGCCGACCCATCCACTTTCGGCAATCGCCGCATAACCATCGGCAAAGCCCGGTGGGGTGCGCACAACGCCATTTTCCAACTGGGCGGGGTGCAAATCTCCGGGCCGTTGCAGCGGTGCCATGACCGTATCGCACATCTTGCCGCATTCGCTTAATACCGCATCCGTCAAATCCTGCGTCGCTTCAGAAAAACACGGGTTGGCCACCACCGGCGCCAAGGGCACAACTTGGTCGAAAATGAACTGATAGTCGCTGACAGGGGCTTGATAGGGCATAAGGAACTCCAAGGATGGCGCAATCGTTTGACGCCGTCTTACCCAAGCCGCTGGCACAAGGAAATAGCTATCGCCCGAAACGCCGCGTCAGGCCCGGCCCGCTTGCCCTGACAAGACGGGTGGATCCACCCCGATTGAGGCCAGAGCCGCGGCCCATTTGGCATCATTGTTTAGACCAAACACCAAGTCAAACTCAGCATCACAAATCAACCAGCCATTGGCCCGAATTTCCGCCTCCAGCTGCCCCGCCGCCCAGCCGGCATAGCCCAGCGCCAACAAACTTGTCTTCGGCCCCAAGCCCAGCGACAAATCTTTGATCGCATCCACCGTGGCGGTGACCGCAAAGCGTTCATCAATCTGCAGAGTGTCCGGATCGCCGATATAGTCAGAAGAATGCAGCAAGAACCCGCGCGAGGGTTCGACCGGTCCGCCAAAATGGATCGCAACGTCCGGTGTAAAAGCGCCCATGGGGATATCAAGATGCCCCAGAAGCGCTTTTAAATCTAAAGCCGCATTGGCCTTATTCACAATGAGACCCATGGCGCCATCCTCGGAATGGGCGCTTATGTAGACGACAGAATGCTCAAATCGCGGATCGCCCATGCCCGGCATGGCCACCAAGAGTTTTCCAACAAGAGTCGTCTGCGCGTCAGTCATATTCAGAGCATGAATAGGAAAGTGCAAAACAACAAGTGCTGTCCGTCGGATTTTTCCAACTCACGGCTGGCTGTGCCAAATTGTGCCGCCGACCCACCGGCGCGCGCCCTTCCCAGCGCGGCTTGCTCAATAAAAAGTGAGTTCGTATTTCAGTGCAAAGGCGTTAGAAGGATCCCATGAGACAAGCTGTGCACCGTATCACCCTATGCCTGCTGGGCGCGTTATGCCTGGCCTCGCCAAGCCTGGCGCAGGATCTGGACGATATTTTACAGGCCAAATTGCGGCCAGGGTGGCGTATGGAAAATGGCCTTCATATGGCAGCGCTTCAGCTGGATATGGCTCCAGGGTGGAAAACCTATTGGCGCCAGCCCGGCGACAGCGGCATCCCGCCACGTTTTGATTTTTCGCAAACTGAAGGCCTGCAGGCCCTAGAGGTTTTTTATCCCACACCACAGATTTCTTGGTTGGGGCGCAGCCGCAACATCGGATATGAACATCAGGTCATTTTCCCCTTGCAAATATCGCTCAATGGCACCGCAGACATGACCTTAACCGGGCGTGTAGAGATCGGCGTGTGCCGGGAGCTATGCATCCCAGTAACGCTTGATCTTTCCACACAATTATCTGCACAGGCGCCGGTTGACGCTCTGGTCAAAGCCGCGCATGCCGCTGTGCCAAAACCCGGCACAGGTCCGATCACCTGCATGTTTTCGCCAGCAGAAGATGGCATGGAGCTGAAGATTGTTTTACCGGCCCCCGAGCGCAGCTTTGACCATGCGGCAATCGAGCTGGACAACCCGCGCCTATGGGTCAACACACCGCGGCTGGAGCGGCAGGAGGGGCAGTTGAGTGTCACCGCGAATATCATGACCCCCACCGGTCAACCCATGGCCATCGGGCGCGACGGGGTGACAACCACCCTATTTGACCCCAGTGGAGCGGTTGAGTATCACGGCTGCTCGGCCGCCTAGCGGCGCAAATGTCGCGCAAAGATCACGGCTGACACGGCATAAAGTAGCAACACAATGACGGCTGACCCGCACAAAAACAGCATAAGCCCGAAGGGCAAAGGCGACAGATAGGCTGCCAGTGGCATTCCCATCCAAAACTGCGGCACCCCGCCGCTCACGATCACCGACCCAAGGGTCGCGGCGAAAAGCGCAGCCAGGCTCAAAAGCGCGGTCACGACGGGCAACCGCGGTCCGCGGCCCCGCCGCAGGCCGCGCAGGGCCCGTTTGACACTCGCCACTTGCGCCCCCACATCTGCTTGCATCGCCATCAAGGCCGGCACGACGATCAAAACCAAGATCACCCCAAACCCAAGCCCATAAACGAGGGTTATCACCGTCGGCTTGAGAAACTGCGCTTGTGACGAGGTTTCATAAAGCAAAGGGGACAGCCCCAGCACCGTGGTTAATGTTGTCAGAAGGACCGGTCTCAACCGATCTGTCACCCCATCCACAATCGCTGGGAAAAGGCCCCGCTCTTTGGCATATTCATCAATGGTCGTCACCAAAACGATGGAGTCATTAATTATGATCCCCACCATGCCGATCAAACCGACCACAGAAAACAGCGACAGCGGGATATCATACCACCAATGGCCGTAAATCGTCCCAATCAGGCCGAAAGGAATAATTGCCATGACCACCAGCGGACGTGTCCAGCTGGAGAAAATCCACGCCAAGGTCATGAAGATGCCAGCCAGGGTTAAAATCAACCCTCGTGTGGCGTCATTGCGAAAATCATTTTCCTGTTCTGCCAACCCAGCTAGGGTAAAGGCCACTTGGGTTTCCTCAGCGATTCTTGGCAAAACTGTCTCTTCCAATTGTGTCAAAATCGCCTGCGCGCGGGCCGGATCATCCTCAGAAATATCGCCCGTCACGGAAATCACCTGAATACCGTTCTCACGCCGGACCGTGGAAAAGCCGGTACGCTGCTGCACGGTCACAATATCTGCCAGCGGCACATAGCCCCCGTTTGGTGTGCGGATCAACATGCGATCGGTGAAATCAGCCGTTAATTCACCGGCCGGCAATTCAACTCGGATCGTCGCAGAGCGCGGCCCCTCAGGGAAGCTTGCCGCCTCAATACCGTTTAGACGGTTGCGCAACACCCGGCCCAAGGCGTCAATGGTTAGCCCCAAAGATTGCCCCTGCGGGGTCAACTCCAGCACCAGTTCCTCTTTATCGTAGGAGAGCGTATCCTCCACAGCTGACACTTCAGGATATCGCGCCAGAGCAGTTTGCAACGCCTCGGAGGCACGTTTAAGCCTGCGTGCGTCCGCACCAGAAAATTGCACATCCAGCGCGTCGCCGCCCGGACCGGAGCGCCACCCGCGAAAGCTGATCGTCTCCACCCGCGGATGTCGGATCACCGCGTCTTGCAAATCTGCGACAAAGGCAAAGGAGGAATAGGGGCGCAAATCCGCGTCAATCAACTCAACGGCGATAGAGCCCAATTGATCGGCATCTTTAGTATCAGCGCCCGCCAGGCCACGGCCGGTATTGCCCCCAATTTCAGCCATGGAGAAATCCACTGGATTGCGGCCATATTTCTCTTCATATTGCGCCCCAACAGTCTCTACCGCCTTTTGAAACGCGCGCATTTGCTCAAGAGAATCTTCCCGCGTTGCTCCGGGCGCCATCGCAAAGTTGCCCGTCACGGAGCCGCGCTCTGGTGCGTTGAAAAACCGCCATTGCACGTCCCCATTGATAAACAGCACAGCTTGGCTGGCCAAGGTCACCACCACGGCGGCAAATACGGGGTAACGCGCCCAAATCACAAATCGGATGAAGGGGCGAAACACATAAAACTTGAACTGATCCAACAGGTAATTCATGAAATATGACGGCATATCATACCAAGCAATTCGCGAGCGGACGGAAATTGACTGAGCCATGTGATGGGGCAAAACCAAAAAACATTCGGCCAGCGATGCGATCAAAACCACGATGACGGTGAAGGGAATATCTGCGATCAAATCGCCAAACCGCCCTCCAATCGCCACCAAACCAAAAAATGCGATGACGGTTGTCAGCGTTGCTGAAAATACCGGGGTGAACATGCGCTTGGCTGCGTTTTCCGCGGCCACAACGGGGCTTTCTCCCAAGACACGCGCGCGAAAATCGGCGTGTTCACCCACAACAATGGCATCATCGACCACAATTCCAAGGGTGATGATCAAGGCAAAAAGTGAGATCATATTGATCGTCAACCCTGACAGATACATCAGCGCCAAAGCCGCGGCCATGGCCGCCGGAATTCCTGCCGCGACCCAAAAGGCAGTGCGGACATTCAAAAACAAAAATAGCAGCAAAAGCACAAGCCCGAGACCCTGAAGGCCGTTTTCCAACAACATAGCCAGCCGCGCAGAAATCGCCTCAGATCTGGTGCGGATCAATTCGATTTCCACATCAGGCGGCAAGGATTCCATCATCTCGGCGGCAGTGGTTTGCACCTGCTCTTGTATTCCAATCGCGTCACCTTGGTCAGAGCGGTCAATGCGAATGGAAATCGCAGAGGCGTCGCCCACGAAATAGGCTCGGTTGCGATCCACCCCCTCTTCGGTCACCCGTGCCACATCGCCCACGGTGAGCGAGGAGCCATCGGCGTTGGAGCGCAAAACAATCTGCCGAATGTCCCGGGCGCTGCGTTTGGCAATCCCTGTGCGAATGCGCGCCGTACCGGCAACATCTCCAGCGGGATCCGCCTCGGCTTCCTCGGCTATGGCACTGGCGATCTGCGCCATGCTCACGTCATGACGAATAAGCGACAAACTGTCGACTTCCACGATGGTGGAGGCGGCAGCCACGCCGCGAATGGTGGCGCGGGTCACTCCGACGGCAAAGAGCCGAGTCACGAATTCATCGGCAAATAGAGCCAGCTGCGCCACCCCAACGGGACCGGAAATCACCACATCGGTGACTCGGTCACGCCAGACCCCTCGGGTGACTTTTGGATCATCGGCATCATCGGGAAACTGGCTGGCGACAGAATCTACGGCAATTTGTGCATCATCAGTGCCGCGCGCCATATCCCAGCCGGGCTCAAATTCCATGGTGATCCGAGCAGAACCTTCGGCTGAGGTGGCAGAGGTGCTGTTCACCCCTTCAATTCCAAGTAAGGCCGGCTCCACCACCTGCACAATTGCCCGATCCACATCTTCAGGCCCAGCGCCGTCCCACCTCAGGCTGACAGTCACGCGATCAATAACCACATCAGGAAAAAACTGCGCCCGCATTTGCGGAAAAGAGACAGCGCCAGCGACCAGCATGATCAGCAAAAAAAGGTTCGCTGCGGTGCGATGTCGGGTCATGTAAGACAAAATGCCACCTGTGGCGGTGCGGATCACAGACATCCCTTATCCCCCCATACGGCCTTCCAGCCGCTCAACCAGTTCTTTGCGCACTTCCGGTTCTTGTAACTGCGCCAAGACCCGCTCTTTGGCCTGTTTGGGCATACGTTTGTTGGACTCGACAAAAGCAATCAACTTGGCCCGCCGCTCTGGATCAAGCGCGATGGTCTGTGGTCCTGTCGGCGCGGCCTCTCCCTCGGCGCGCAAGACACGCACCTTTATGCCCGCCCCCAGCAAAGGTGACCGTTCCGCCACGATCTGCGCCCCGCTCAGCTCTCGCGAGCGTACCAAAACATCATCGCCCTGGCGGCGCAGGAGGTTGACATCAGCCTCCGACAGACGCTCATCTTCGCCGATCACCAAGACCTTGTTATTTCCGCTCACTGCCGTGGCCGGCAGGCGAGCAACCCAATTGAGGGCCGGTTCTGTAATATTGACCGTGACAAAATCACCGGGCCGCAGGCCTTTGGAACTTGCAAGGCTGGCAAAAAGCAATCGCCCGGTCAAACCTTCGCCCACAACAGCCGCTTCGCGGGTGATCTGGCCGCTCGAACTCATCTCAGCGCCAAGTAAATCCAGCGTCACCGAGACTTCAGCCGCCCGCAATTTACCCGCATCATCGAGCAAACGGCGATGCTGGGAGGTACTCACCCGAAAGGCCACTTCCAGAGCCAAAGGATCCACCAATTGACCAATTTTTTCGTTATTGGTCACAGTTCCGCCCTGCAAAACAGTGACATTGGCCAAGAGCCCTGAAAAGGTGGCGCGCACAACGGTGTCAAGCAGGTTGCGCTCCGCTTCCGCCAGAGAAATCTCGATCCGCATCACCCGCGCACGCGCTTGATCCAAGCGCGCCTCAGCTGCCTGCAAAGCTTGGCGCCGCGCCAGCACAGATTGCCGCGCCGTGGAAGCGGCCAGTTCGGCAGCCTCCACAGAGGCGGCAGTCCCGACCCCACGGGTCACAAGATCTTGTTGCCGGGCCAATGCTTTTTGGCGCAAGGCGGCTTGCTCTTGCGCGGCGCTGATCTCATCCTTGGCCAAGTCCAGCGCCCGCATTGCCTCTCGCAAATCCGCTTCCGCATCGGCCATATCAGCCTGCACCAGTGCCAAGGCGGTTTGAGCATTGGATGGGTCAATTCTCAGGAGGACATCGCCCTCTAAAACAGAACCGCCATTTTGAAAATTAGGGTGCAACTCTGTGACCGTTCCACCAATTGCAGGCCGAATATCAAGGCTACGCTGACTTTGCACCTCGCCAAAAACCCGGAGAACCGGAATATGTTGGCCCAGTTCAAAGGGCACGGCATTGACCGCAAAAATGCGCTCGCGACCACCGCCGCCGCGCCGCTGATCGTCGCCATTATTCTCGATCGCGCCCCGGACCATCATGACCGCATAGGTCAGCAGCGCCAAAGTCGCCGCCATTAGGAACAACCCTATTAAACTCTTGCGCAGAAACCGCATCCGACAGCCCTCTCGATCTTTCTAACAGTTATTTTAGTACAAAAGCTCTCCGCGTCACGAATATTCGGCCGCGCGGTCTATTTTCTTTGTAGATGCTCATCGAGTCGCGGCATAATTTCAACGAAATTGCAGGGTTTATGCCTTATATCCAACTGCTTAACGAGTATTTCATCCCAAGCATCTTTGCAAGCGCCTGGGCTGCCTGGCAATGCAAACATATAGGTGCCATTGGCCACGCCGCCCGTGGCGCGGCTCTGAACCGCTGATGTGCCAATTTTTTGCATGGAAACATGGGTGAAGACGGTTGAAAATGCGTCAATCTCTTTTTCATAGACATCGCGATGCGCCTCAACGCTCACATCGCGGCCCGTAAGCCCAGTGCCGCCCGTGCTCAGAACCACGTCAATCGACTGATCGCGCGACCACTGGCGCAATTTGTCGGCAATTGCCTCCCGATCGTCGGGTAGAATGTCGCGCGCAGCCAGGATATGCCCAGCCGCTTGCAAGCGCGCCACCAATGTATCGCCAGACCGATCGTCGCTTAAACTGCGGCTGTCAGACACGGTTAACACGGCAATGCGCACGGCGATGAATTCAGTTTTTGCTGGTGTATTGGTCATCTCTTACCTCCGCCTTTCTGCGCGTGAAGCCAGGCTTTAAGCATCAACAAATCATGCCATGCCTGTTTCTTGCGAAGAGGCTGGCGCAACAGGCCCTGCGGATGCACCATCGGCAGTACCGGCAGCGCGAATCCCTCTTGCCACGCGCCGCGCAGCTTGCTCAGGCCTCCTTTGCCTAAAATCGCCTGACAACTTATATTGCCCATGCAGATCACAACCTCTGGCGCGGCTAGGGTGATATGACGGCGCACGAAAGGCTGCAGCATTGCGAGTTCGGCCGCGCTGGCCTCGCGGTCTTGCGGCGGACGCCAAGGAATCACTGAGGCTGTGTAAACCTCCTCGCGCCAGTGCAACCCAATGGCGGCGCACATTTTATCAAGCAATTGACCGGCCGGACCCGCGAAAGGCAAACCCTCCATATCCTCCGCCCGCCCTGGCGCATCTTCCAAGATCATCACCCGGGCGCCAGGCGTGCCCCTGCCAAATACCAAATTACGCGCCCCGCGGCGTAAGTCGCAATGCGAAAAATTTTGCAATGCGTGTTTCAACGCCGGCAAATCCTCCGCCGCAGCGGCAGCAGCTTCGGCCACGGCAACAGGATCGGCAGCCGGCGCGACCGCCATCACAGTCGCGGGCAGATCCGCGGCCCGTGTCGCGCCTGCTTGCGTCGCAGCCGCAGTGGCAGGTTTTGGGCTTTGCGCCGGCACGTCATAGCGATCGATTGGCACGTCACCCACCGCATCTCTCACTCCGAGCTCTGCCTGCCACTGCAACGCAGCGCGGGCCATATGCCAGTCCAAATGTTCCATAGCCTCAAACTATGCCGTTCTCCTAGGAAGGTAAATCACTCAATCGAAGAGGCAGCGCGGCAAAAATAACGCGTCAGAGGTCCAAATGACATTTCCTTGCGCCCTGCCCTTGCCGTGGGCAGACACTCTTTCTATAAAACGCCAACCGGAGAGGTCTATATGCAGCTTCAGCATCTATTGGGGATAGAACCCCTGCATCCCCACAGCATCACCGAAATATTGGATTTGGCAGATCATTATGCCGATCAAAACAGATCCGGCGTGCGCAAAAGCGAAGCTCTGGCTGGCTGTACGCAGATCAATATGTTTTTCGAAAACTCCACCCGCACTCAAGCCAGCTTTGAAATCGCAGGCAAGAGATTGGGAGCCGATGTGATGAATATGGCCATGCAAGCCAGTTCAATCAAAAAAGGGGAGACCCTTATCGACACGGCGCTGACACTCAATGCCATGCACCCCGATCTTCTGGTGGTGCGTCATCCGCATTCGGGTGCCGTGGATCTCTTGGCGCAGAAAGTCAATTGCGCGGTGCTCAATGCCGGTGACGGGCGGCATGAACACCCAACCCAAGCGCTGCTGGATGCGCTCACAATCCGCCGCTCAAAAGGCCGCCTGCACCGCCTCAATATCGCCATTTGCGGCGATATTGCCCACAGCCGCGTGGCCCGCTCTAACCTCATCTTGCTGAGCAAAATGGAAAACCGCATTCGGCTCGTGGGTCCAGCCACCTTAATGCCGGCGGGAATTGACGCGTTTGGAGCGGAAGTTTTTCACGATATGGAAGAAGGTCTGAAGGATGTGGATGTGGTGATGATGCTGCGCCTACAACGCGAACGTATGGATGGCGGGTTTATCCCCTCCGAACGCGAGTATTATCACCGCTATGGTTTAAATGCCGCGAAACTGAGCCACGCCAAGCCAGATGCTATCGTCATGCACCCCGGCCCGATGAATCGCGGCGTCGAAATTGACGGAGAGATCGCCGACGATTTAAATCGCAGTGTCATACAAGAACAGGTTGAGATGGGTGTAGCGGTGCGCATGGCGGCCATGGATATATTGATGCGCAACAGGCGCCAAGCCGCAACGGAGGCACAGGCATGACTCGAGGCTCCATATCCGCCATCCGCCCCCTTGGCAGGAGACGGTCAGAATGAATGAACCTAAAGATCCCCGCATGTCGGGAAAAATTGCCATGTATGTCCTGATTTTCAGCGCCGCTCTGGTCGCCCTCATGGTATGGGTGGCCGGATGACCTCTTTGCGCATTACAAATGTTCACCTGGTTGATCCAGAGCACCAGACCGTCGAACTGGGCAATTTGAGCATCAAAAATGGCCGAATTGCCGACGATGATCCGACCCTACCGAGCCTAGACGGCCAGGGTAAATATCTCGCGCCAGGCATTGTCGACATCGGCGCAAAAGTTTGCGAGCCGGGCGAGCGGCATAAGGAGAGTTTTCGCTCCGCAGGCCTGTCCGCTGCCGCAGGCGGGGTGACCACTTTGATCACCCGACCAGACACAAACCCGGCAGTTGATAGCCCCGAAACCCTTGAATTTGCGAGCCGCAGAGCACAGGCCACCTGCGCTGTCCGCAGCTATCAAATAGCGGCACTGACCAAAGGGCGTTTGGGCAAAGAAATGACCGAGATCGGGTTTTTGCAAGACGCTGGAGCGATTGCCTTTTCCGATTGCGACGCAGTTGTCACCAATACCAAAGTGCTTGCCCGCGCGCTCACCTATGCGCGGCAATTGGGCGCTTTGGTGATTGGTCACCCGCAAGACCCAGGCCTGTCAGAAGGGGCCGCAGCCACCTCCGGTAAATTTGCAACCCTGCGCGCGATCCCCGCCGTCTCCCCCATGGCAGAGCGTCTAGGCCTTGAGCGGGATTTGGCCATGGTAGAGATGACCGGCGCGAAATACCATGCCGACCAACTGTCCACCGCTCTTGCCTTGCCAGCCTTAGAGCGGGCCAAACAACAAGGGCTGGACGTGACGGCCGGGGTCAGTATTCATCACCTGACTCTCAACGAGCTGGACGTCGCAGACTATCGCAGCTTTTTCAAAGTCAAACCGCCGTTGCGCTCCGAGGAGGATCGGCTGGCGATGATTTCTGCACTGGCAAACGGGTTGATTGATATCATCAGCTCCATGCACACGCCGCAGGACGAAGAGTCCAAACGTCTGCCTTACGAGCAAGCCGCCTCTGGGGCTGTGGCATTGGAGACGCTTTTGCCAGCTGCCTTGCGTCTTTATCACGCCGAGCAGTTGAGCTTGCCTCAGTTGTTCCGTGCCCTGTCGCTCAACCCGTCGCGGCGCTTGGGCCTGGACAGCGGTCGATTGAGCTTGGGGGCACCGGCGGATCTTCTCATATTCGACCCCGATATGCCCTTCGTTCTGGATCGCTTTTCGCTCCGGTCCAAATCCAAAAATACCCCCTTCGATGGGCAACGCCTGCAAGGTCGGGTGTTGGCAACATTCGTTGGCGGCAAGGAAGTCTACACAAGATGAGTTTTGAACTGACCAGCACAGCTGAGCTCTTGGCCCTTTGGGCCGTTGCCGGCTATCTCCTCGGCGCAATCCCCTTCGGTATCGTCACGGCCCGCCTCTTAGGACTTGGAGATTTACGAAAGATTGGCTCGGGCAATATTGGGGCCACGAATGTGCTGCGCACCGGCTCGAAACTTGGTGCGGCTTTAACCTTAATCGGTGATGCAGGCAAAGCCGGTGCCGCGGTGCTTTTGGCCCGCGCATTGGCGGCCGAGGATGCGGCGCAAATTGCTGGCTTTGCCGCTTTTCTTGGCCATTGCTATCCTATTTGGCTGAAGTTCCAAGGTGGGAAAGGCGTGGCCACCTTCTTTGGCTTGCTCTTCGCCCTAGCATGGCCAATGGGTGTCGTCGCCGGTGCCACATGGCTCGCCACTGCGGCCATTTTCCGCTATTCTAGCCTCGCAGCCTTGCTGACCGCAGCGCTGATGCCACTCTGGACAATGGTGTTTGATTTCAAAGAACTAGTCCCACTCTCCCTCGGTCTTGCCTGTGTCATTTACTGGCGGCACAGAGAAAATATTATCCGCCTGATCCGCGGACAAGAGAGTAAAATCGGGAAAAAATAGCGTAAATTCGACGCCGTTCAAAGGTGTAATCAAGACCGCTGCACAATGACCGCTGCTGCCTCTGGGCAAAGTTTTATGGCTTGGTGGCTGGATTGCCCTGGATTATGCAGAGGTCTTTAATAGGAATAATCCGCATAGATCCGCGTCAAATCTCCTTGCCAGTCGCCATGATAGCGCGCCAAAAGCTCATCCGCAGGCGTTAGGCCAGTCTCAAGGCTGTCTTGCAGCGCATTTAGAAAATGAGTTTCATCGGGCACAAGCCCACCGGCCCCGCTTCGCGCACGCGCGGTGAGACCCGCAGTGGAAACTGACACCGCTTGCCGGGCCAGATCAATCATTTTGATCCCGCCAACCTCGGCTTGCAGCCCATCGACCGAGGCCGCGATCCGCAATTCGTCACGGGTTTGCGCATCCATGCCTTTGACCAAGTCCCAAGCCGCATCCAGTGCCGTTTGATCATACAAAAGCCCGACCCAAAATGCCGGCAAAGCACAAAGACGGCGCCAAGGCCCGCCATCCGCGCCGCGCATCTCCATGAATTGCTTGATACGCGCCTCAGGGAAGATGGTCGTCAAGTGATCTGCCCAATCGCTGAGTCGGGGCACTTCGCCAGGTAAGGCCGGCAGTTTTCCTTTTAGGAAATCCCGGAAAGATTGACCCAAGGCATTGATATATTTTCCATCACGGTAAATAAAATACATCGGCACATCTAAGGCATAGTCCACATACCGCTGAAATCCCATGCCCTCTTCAAAAACAAAAGGCAGCATCCCTGTGCGGTCCGCATCTAAGTTCCGCCAGACCTGCGACCGCCAAGATTTATGGCCGTTCACCTGACCTTCAAAAAAGGGAGAATTGGCAAAAAGCGCCGTTGCAACCGGCTGCAGAGCCAAAGCCACGCGAAATTTTTGCACCATATCTGCCTCAGAGGCAAAATCGAGATTAACCTGCACCGTACAGGTGCGGCGCATCATCGTGCGGCCCATTGTGCCCACCTGGCCCATGTAGGCATCCATCAACTGATAGCGGCCCTTGGGCATCAGGCTGACCTCTTCATGGGCCCAGATAGGCGCAGCCCCAAGACCGATAAAGCCAACACCGATTTTATCGGCAATGTCTTTCACCTCGCGCAGGTGCACATTCACCTCGTCACAGGTCTCATGAATGGTTTCAAGCGGTGCTCCCGAAAGCTCCAGCGCTCCGCCCGGCTCAAGGCTTACATTCGCGCCGTCTTTGGTCAATCCGATAAGATAGCCATTTTCCTCGACCGGCGCCCAATCGAACCGATCGCGCAAACCCTGCAAAATGGAAAGCACAGAGCGTTCGCCTTCATAGGGCAAAGGGGCGAGCGTATCTTTGCAATAGCCGAATTTTTCATGTTCCGTGCCAATTCGCCAATCGCTTTTCGGCTTATTGCCCTGTTCAAGCAACATTGCCAATTGGTCAAAGCTTTCGATCGGGCCTCCGCCAGATTGTGGAATAGACATTGGGGGGACTCCGCTTTTCGTAATCTATACCTTTCACAGGTGGCCTCTCGTAAAGGCCAAGTCAAGATAGGGTTAATGAAGTTTCCGACGATTGCGTTGCCAGATGAGAAATAAATCTGGGCCGCGCCCCTGACTCGCGGCCTCAGCTTGGGCATAATTCACCCCCGGCAAGGCGACGAGAGCATCAAAAAGCTTGCCGGTGCCCTCGGCATCCCCCGGCACCGACAGCATGCCGTCCGGGCCAAAAAACACCCAAGTGGTGCGTCCACGCATATTGCGATGTAACTCCACCCGCTCCAGAGTATCGAGCGAAATGGAATGGCCCGCGCCCATGGCCAGATAGCTCACTTGCCGCTCGTCGACCTCCACGACCCCAGCGCCGCCATGGCCCACAGGGAATTTGAAACGGCGGTAAGCGTCATGGCCAATCAATGCCCCCATGACTGCGATCACCGCGCCCGCAAGTCGGGTCGTGCCAAAGCTGCTGAACGCGATCATCAAACCGGTGATCAGTACCAAACCGGCAAAGATAAATCCCCGATATTTGCGCAAACTGCGGAGCGCTTCGGGGCGTATAAAGCTCATTGCCAATCCCCCAAAGCTTTCTGCCAAACAGTCAATGCCGCCACTGCGGCCGTATCGGCACGCAAAATTCGAGGGCCGAGCGCCACCCCATGCGCATGGGGCATCTCATTGAGCCGCCTGCGTTCGGCTGGGCTAAATCCCCCCTCCGGTCCGATCAAAACCGCCCATGGGCCCGCGACAGCTGGCAAGTCTGCGCCAGATCTCAGACGGGTTTCATCACAAAACATGATCTGGCGCTGCGGATCCCAACCGTCGAGCAGCTTTGATAGCTTTTGCAGCTCATGCACAGCAGGCACATAGGTGCCACCGCATTGCTCGGCTGCCTCCACCGCGTGATTTTGCAAACGGTCTTGGCGAATACGCTCAGAATTGGTGAAATCGCTCTGCATTGGCAGGATCTGTGCCACGCCCATCTCCGTGGCTTTTTCGACGATAAAATCCGTGCGCGCCTTCTTGATCGGCGCGAAGATCAGCCACAGGTCAGGCGGCAGCTGCATCGGCTTGGATTGGCGTTCACACAACAAGATGCCATTGCGTTTGCCGGCCTGCACCACCCGCGCAATCCACTCGCCATCCTGACCGTTGAACAGTTCAAGACCCTCGCCCACGCCTTTGCGCATGACACCAAAAAGGTAATGCGATTGCTCGCGGCTCAAAGGAACCGATTGCCCCGCCCCCAGCGGATGATTTACATATAGTCGAATAACTGAAGCCATGGAGCATAGGATATGACGCAATCGGGCAAATCACCAGAGGGACAAGTTGCCGATGCGGTAAAACATAATTGGGTCGATCGCGACGCGCCCGCGGCCGCCCGCCCCTATTTGCGCCTGTCGCGAGCCGACCGCCCCATTGGCACTTGGCTGCTTTATATCCCATGCATTTGGAGCATCCTTTTAGCGGCGCTCCAGGCCGGAGATTTCCGGGCCTGGGATGTGTGGCTGATCCTAGGCTGCGGTGCCGGCGCTTGGCTCATGCGCGGCGCGGGGTGCACCTGGAATGACATCACTGACCGAAAATTCGATGCCCAGGTGGCCCGCACCCGATCGCGCCCGATCCCATCGGGGCAGGTCACGGTGCGCGGTGCGCTGCTTTGGATGCTCGCCCAAGCGCTCATCGCCTTTTGCATTCTGATCAGCTTTGGCACGCCGGCAGTTCTGATCGGCATTGCCAGTCTTGGTTTTGTCGCGATTTACCCCTTTGCCAAGCGGTTCACCTGGTGGCCACAGGTGTTTCTAGGCCTTGCATTCAACTGGGGCGCTTTGTTGGGATGGGTGGCCCATAGTGGCCGCTTAGACTGGCCCGCCGTACTGCTCTATTTTGCAGGCATTGCTTGGACCCTGTTTTATGACACCATCTATGCGCATCAAGATACAGAGGATGACGCGCTGATTGGCGTGAAATCCACAGCGCGCCTATTTGGGCAAAGCAGCCCTCAATGGCTGCGCGGCTTTGCTATTTTGGCCAGTGGTTTGATGGCGATCGCACTCTATGGCGCGCTCCGCGACGCCACACCGGCGCAAATGATAACCGCCCAACTGGGGACCGTGGGCTTTGCGGCCCATCTGTTTTGGCAAATGCGCCAGCTCGATATCAAAAATGTGCCCTTGCTTCTGCATCTGTTTCGGAAAAATCGCGACGCGGGCCTGATCCCTGTGCTATTTTTCGCCGTTACCATTATGCTGTGATTGATCCCACGGCAGTCCCACACTAGAAGACTTCGGGAACGTAGGGAAAATTAATGCGCATCATTCCAGTTATTTTATCTGCACTTGCCTTCACAGCTGCAGGCGTGGGGGCGTATTTTGCCGCTGGCCTGACTGTCTCATGGATTGAAAACAGCTCTGCCACCGCTGTTGAAAAGCGCCTGGCATTGGAAGGCTTTGATTGGGCGAGCGTGCAAACCGATGGGTTGAAAGTTGTCTTGGAGGGCGAGGCCGCCTCTGAAGCTCTGCGATTTAAAGCCTTGGCCGCAGCGGGGCAAATCGTTGAGGCGGCACGGGTTATTGATAATTTCACCATCACAGACAGCCGCCCACCGGTGGCACCCAAGTTTTCTGTCGAAATATTGCGCAACGGCCAAAGCATTTCTCTCATCGGTTTGGTTCCCACCAACGCCGATAATGCCAATTTCAAGGACCGGATCGCCCGCATCGCCGGCAATTCACCGATCGCCGATTTTTTAGAAACCGCAGATTATCCGGTGCCAGATGCTTGGTCCTCGGTTATATCCTATGGGCTTTTGGCACTCGAGCGATTGGAACGCGCAAAGATTTCAATCGGGGAAACACAGGTTGACATTGAAGCCATCGGCGAGTCGGAAGAACAAAAGTCCAAACTTTTGGACGAGTTGACCCGCCGCACCCCGGCCGGTGTCACTTCAAAGATTGACATCAGCGCGCCGCGCCCGGTGATCACCCCGTTCACATTACGATTTCGCATCACCGCCACGGGCGCCTCCTTCGACGCCTGTAGTGCAGATAGCCCGCAAGCGGCCGCGCAAATTCTGGCCGCCGCCAAAGCAGCGGGGCTGAGGGAGGAGGCCACCTGCCGGGAAGGTCTTGGCGTGCCCTCGCCTCTGTGGAGCAAGGCAGCAACACAGGCCATTGCGGCCCTGGCCAAACTGGGCGGCGGATCTGTGACCCTGAGCGATGCAGATGTCGCACTCACCGCCCCCGCCGGGACTGATCCAGCCCTATTTGATAAGATCACCAGCCGACTCGATGGTGATTTACCCGAGGTTTTCGCCCTCAACCCGATCCTATTGGTCGCACCTGAAACCCCAGAGGATGACATAGCCATCCCAGAAATGGTCGCGACCCTGTCACCGGAAGGCCAGGTGCAAATTCGCGGGCCTGTCATCAACCCCCGCGCGCAACGGACATTACAGACCTTTGCCTATGCGGTCTTCGGAAGTGACGATGTTTACCTGTCAACCAAGCTGCAAAACAACCTGCCCGAAGGTTGGATGGTGCGCAGTCTAGCGAGCTTGGCAGGTCTGAGCCAACTCAACTCTGGACTGGCCACTGTGTCGCCCAATGCGATAGATATATCCGGGCTGACAGGCCGGCGATCTACCAGAACCGATATTGCACAAATTTTAATTGATCGTCTGGGTGATGGTGTCGAATTTGAATTGGATGTGACCTACCTCGAAGAGCTGGACCCATTGGCACGGATGCTGAGCGGTGATGCATGCGTGGCGGAAATCAACAACCTGGGCCGCAAAAATAAAATCAAATTCGAACCCGGCTCTGCCACGCTAGACGCCAATAGCCGCGACACGGTCCAAGCCATCGCAGAGGTGTTCGACCGCTGCCTCGAAGCGCCCATTGAGATCGCAGGCCATACGGACAGCCAAGGGCGTGAAGAAATGAACCTCAATCTCAGCAAGGGGCGCGCTGAGGCCGTACTGACAGCCCTGCGCGGTGCCCGCGTTAAACTCAAGTCGTTAACGGCGGAAGGCTATGGGGAAACCCAACCGATTGGCGATAACAGCACCGAAGAGGGCCGCGAAGCCAACCGGCGCATTGAGTTTCGCCTCCTGACGCCTGCTACGATCGAGGAGCCAGCACCGCAGTCCCAAACATCCGACACGGCCAACGCCGAGGAGACCAGCAATGAATAGAACCGAGTTTATCGTGACAATCGCAATCATCCTCTTTGTGGCATTTTGCTTGGGTTGGTTCGCAAATTGGCTGGTCCATCGCTTTAGCCGCGTCAGCCAATCCGATATTGGTGAATTGGATAAATTGGCCCAATCGGTTCATGAGGCGGAAGACCTGCGCGATAAGGCACTGGCCTATATCGACCAACGTGAAGCCGAAATGAGCAACAAATTGTCACAAACCCAAGCAGAGCTTGACGCAGCCATGGAAGGGCTGCGTGTTGCAAGAACCGAAGCTGAGGAATTGCGCAGTTATATCGAACGGCAAAACTCTGGCCGATAGGGTCCGCGATCAGCTCTCCTTCGCGGTGCCCTCATGGCCCCATGCCGCAAGCTCCGCTTCATCTTGAGCTTTGGCCGCCACCCAAATTGCCGAACCTTTGGAGAGTTCTTTTTTCCAAAACGGCGCACGCGATTTGAGATAATCCATAAGATAGTCAGCGCCCGCAAAGGCATCTTTGCGATGACGCGCGGCCGTGGCCACCATCATAATCGCCTCACCGGGCTGCAACTGCCCATAGCGGTGGATCACCAAAACCTTTTCTAAGCCGAATGTCTCGGTTGCTTGATCGGCGAATTTTTGGAGCGCGGCCTGTGTCATGCCGGGATAGTGTTCGATGAACATGTGATCGAGATTGCCTGTGTCATCACGCACCACACCGGTAAAGCTGACCACCGCCCCGGAGCGGGTCACCGTCGATTGAAATGCGGTCATTTCCGCCGCGAAATCAAAAGCGGCCTCTTGCACCCGTGCCGACATCTCAACCTCCCGTCATAGGCGGAAAGAACGCCACTTCACGGCAATCGGCAAGCGGGGCGGTAAAATCACTCAGCTCTTGGTCCACCGCAACACAGATCACCGATAAATCTGCAAAGGCCGCGGCATATCCCGCATCCCGCGCCACAAGCTCAGCGATCAGATCGGCGACCGTTACCGCAGAGGTCTCATAGGCCTCTTGGCTATGGCCGACCCGTTCACGCACCCAGGCAAAATAGAGGATATTCAACTTCATGACGTTCAATCTCGCAAATGCGGCAGGGCTTTGCGGAAATAATCCACCCCGGTGATGATCGTCAGCGCCGAAGCGATCCAAAGCAGGGCGAGACCGCTGTACCAGGTGATATACATTCCGTGGTAGATCAGCCGCATATGCGACGGATCTTCCAGCGTTGCATTCAAAATTCCTGAAACAATCTCGCGATCCATGCCCGCTGTGCCCATCACCAGATAATGCTCAAAAATCCCCACGGCAAAAAGCAAAGCAATCGCCACCATCTGCACGGTGGTTTTCCACTTGGCGAGCTTTGTAACCTTCAAAGTGCCAGCGACATCGCCCAAAAACTCACGCAAGCCAGACACAAAGACTTCGCGGAATACGATCAATGCGGCCGGCAGAAGGATCAAAGCATCCAAGCCAAAGACACTGGCCAAAACCACCAAGGCGATCACAACCATGGCTTTATCGGCAATCGGATCCAACATCGCGCCCATCTTGCTCTCTTGTTTCCAAGCGCGCGCCAGATAGCCATCAAGCCAATCAGTCAGTGCTGCACCAACAAATAGGACCAGCGCGGCCCAATCGGCATAGGGTCGGGTGAAATATAAAAACATCACCGCCACCATAGGCGCAGCTATCAAACGGGTCACGGTCAATATATTTGGCAAACTCCACATCCTTTGAAACTTAACCGGGTTCGAATCCGCGTGCCAGTGGTATCGAAAAGATTTTGCGCATTCCCATATAATTTTTTGCAATTGGAAGAGCTTCGAGACCTTGCCATTCCAAATTTCAGCGCCTCTGCCTAGGGCTGAAAATGATTAAAAATTTGCTCCGCCATCGCATCCGACACGCCATCCACAGCTTTGAGATCCACCAAGTTCGCCCGCATGACAGCCTTAGCCGAGCCAAAATGCGCCAGCAGCGCTTTTTTGCGTTTGGGACCGATGCCATCAATATCATCTAATGGATTTTTCAAATTGGCTTTGGCGCGTTTGGCTCTATGCGTGCCAATGGCAAAACGATGCGCCTCGTCGCGCAAACGCTGTACGAAATACAACACCGGATCATTGTGCCGCAGCGCCATGACAGGTTTGCCGGTGCGATAGAATTCTTCCTTCCCTGCATCGCGGTCCACGCCCTTCGCCACGCCAATCATGGCGATATTTTCCACACCCCAGTCTCGCATGATTTCGCGCACAGCGCTCACCTGCCCGGCGCCTCCGTCGATCAGCAGCAAATCAGGCCAAGCTTCGGATTCTCGCTCAGGATCTTCTTTCAAAAGCCGTTTGAAGCGACGGCCAAGGACCTCTTTCATCATGCCGAAATCATCACCCGGCGTGAGGTCATCACCCTTGATGTTAAATTTCCGGTACTGTGACTTCAGCAGCCCCTCGGCTCCCGCCACAATCATCGCCCCAACCGCGTGGGCACCTTGAATGTGACTGTTGTCATAAACCTCGATGCGACGGGGCACATCGGGCAGCTCAAACGCCTCCGCCAGCCCTTTGAGCAATTTCATCTGCGAGGCTTTCTCGGACATGCGGCGCGCCAAGCTCTCGCGGGCATTACGCTGCGCACCGGCCACCAGATCCAGCTTTTCCCCGCGCTGTGGCACGGCGATCTGGACCCTTCGGCCCAATTTTTCACTCAGCGCCTCGGCCATCAAATCAGGATCTTCAATCGCATCGGACAGCAAGATCATCCGCGGCGGCTCGCGGTCTGAATAAAACTGCCCCACAAAGGCCTGCATCACTTCCGTGATCGACACATCTCCACCAACTCTTGGATAGTAATCACGGTTGCCCCAGTTTTGATTGCCACGAATAAAGAAAACCTGAACGCAGGCTTGCCCGCCTTCCATATGCACCGCAATCACATCCGCCTCTGGCACGCTTTGCGGATTAATCCCTTGCGCAGTTTGCACTTGGGTCATCGCTTTGATCCGGTCGCGCAGGGCGGCAGCGCGCTCAAATTCCATATTTTCAGATGCAGTCTGCATCTCCTGGGCAAGCTCTGCCTGAATATGCGTCGATTTTCCGCCTAAAAATCGCTCCGCATCTCTGACCAAAAGCGCATAGTCTTCTGCGGTCACATAGCCAACACAGGGCGCGCAGCAGCGCTTTATTTGATATTGCAAACAAGGACGGGTGCGCGTGTCAAACTGGCTATCTGAGCAATCGCGCAGCAAAAAGAAGCGCTGGAGCTGATTCAACGTCCGGTTGACAGCACCCGCGCTGGCGAAAGGGCCGTAATATTTGCCTTTTTCCGTCTTTGCGCCCCGATGTTTTTTGATTTGTGGAAACCCATGTTCTCGGCTGACCAAAATATTTGGAAAAGATTTATCATCTCGCAAAAGGACATTGTACTTCGGCTTGAGCTGTTTGATCAGATTTTGTTCCAACAAGAGCGCTTCAGTTTCGGTCTTGGTGGTCAAAAACATCATACTGGCGGTCTCGCCGATCATGCGGCTGATGCGAGGAGAATGCCCCTGTGGCCGCGCATAGCTTGCAACGCGATTTTTCAGACTTTTGGCCTTGCCAACGTAAAGGACCCGGCTCTCCCGATCGAGCATGCGATAGACCCCCGGCGAGCCATCAAGGCGGGTCAAATAGTCAGCAATCAGATCGTGGCCTGTCGAAGCCTGTGTGTCATCTGTCATTACGCCCTTAGCTCTATGCGATTCGCAAAGCGGCTGCATCGAAATAACGCCGGCTGCAAGAAATAACCCATCCACACTTTCTGTGGATAAGTCTGAGGGTAAATTGGGAATCTCGGCGCGAAACCTATGTTTCGAAGGTGAATCCTATATTTGCACAATTTCCATGCATATTTGTAAGATAATGAATTTAAATGCAAAAATAAGTATATTCAGCAAGTTTCTGTAATTACTTACTTTTTTTAACGGCCAATCATCGAGCGAGTCAAAAGTGCACAACTCTACTCAAATTTCCTCAGTCAAGGCCCAAGACATCTGGCGTTTGCCAGGCCAAATGCTGGCCACCATCCACGCAAAGCAGTTGCCCAGAAACCGCTGGCGCGTTTAAAAAATATCCCAAAGCTGCGGTGATATCACTTGGATTTGAGCCGCGCCCTAAAACCGTGGCCGCACGTTGCCGGGTAAAGTGTTCATCCGATTGCCGCACCCCTTGCACCGTAGGGCCAGGTCCAATGGCATTGACACGCACATGCGGCGCCAAGCCGCGTGCGGCGGTTTGAGTTAAAGCCCAAAGACCCATTTTTGCGACCGTATAGCTGGCGAAATCAGGTGTCAGCTTGCGCACTCTTTGATCGAGCATATTGATCACCAGCCCAGAGGCCATCGGCTCACCAGCGGCATCATTTTGCGCCTGCGGCACTTGTTTGGCAAATTCCTGCGTCAGCACAAAGGGCGCGCGCAGATTGCTCTCAATATGCCGGTCCCAACTGGATCGGGTCGCGGTCTCCAGCGTATCCTGCTCAAAAATTGAGGCATTATTCACCAAGACAGTCAACGGACCGCCCAGGGCGTCCGCGGCACGCGCAATCAAAGGTTGCGAGCCCGCATCGCTCAACAAATCTGCCTGGAGCGCAACAGACTTACGCCCCAATGCGGCGATCTCCGCACAGGTCTGAAGCGCCGCCGTGTCAGATTGCGCATAATGCACCGCCACATCATAGCCTTGCTCCGCCAGATACAAGGCCATTTCTCGCCCCAATCGAATGGCCCCACCTGTTACCAATGCACGCATGTGTTCCCCCTCAGAGCAGTACCATAAAGAGATATGCCATATATAGCAGGGTCAAGCCCGCCCCCCAAATCCGGTTGAAATTTAATTTGGTAAAAACGAACGGAATCAACAGAAGCGAGGCCGCAAGCATGATCCAAAGGTCAAACCGCAAAAGGGCGGCATCTACTGGGATGGGAGCGACGAAAGCGGCAATCCCAATGATTGCCAGCAAATTAAACATATTTGATCCGATGACATTTCCCAACGCCACATCACCTTGTCGCCGCACCGCCGCGATGGTGGTGGTCGCCAATTCAGGCAAAGAAGTTCCAACGGCAATCAACGTCAAACCGATAGCGGTCTCAGGCACACCGTAGTCTTTGGCGATCATTTCCGCATTGACCACCAAAACCCGCGCGCCAACGGGAAGGCCCACAAGCCCGAACAGCAAATACAGGCCAATTCTCCAACCGGGCATCGTGGGATCCACACCCTCGAGCCCATCTTCATCAACAGCGGCCAGCGCTGCGGTTTTCGCCGCTTGTCTGTCTCGCTGTGCGCTGCGCCCCTGGTCCCATAAAATGCCCAGTAAAACGGCCAATAAGATGCTCCCGTGCCACCATGTGAACGGCGCTAAAAACGCCAGCCCGATGAACAAAACCGTGGCCAAGATCATAAGCAAAAATGATTTTCTGGGAAAAAAATCGTCTGTCCGCAACCCGGCAATCAGAGCCGGCAGGCCCAATACCAACAGGATATTTGCAGTATTCGAGCCGATCACATTGCCCATCGCCAAGCCAGATGCGCCATCAGCCATGGCAGATAACACAATCAAAAGCTCCGGTGCTGATGTGCCAAAAGCCACCACCGTCAAACTCACCAGCAAGGCCGAAATTCCCAGCCGCAGCGCCAAATTGACGGCGCCGCGCACCAAAAAATCTCCAGCCAACAAGAGGGTGACCAGACCCAAACCCACAAAAAACCAAGCCAATTTTTATCCTTTGCGATGACCAATTTGGCCGCAGGAACAGGGGCCTTTTCCGATATTATAGCGCCCGCATTTGGCACATTTCGCGGCCTTCAACCGCGCTTGACCGGGAAAGCGCAAGCGCCCGAACATCGCCAAAACGGCAATGGCTATCAAAAAGAAGGTCACAGCTTTCACCAACATGCCCTACATCCCAAAACGGGCGAAGGCAGCGCGTTCCTCAATGCTATGAGCGACATCGCCCATCAGGGACATGCCAACACGTGACAGCAGAGGCTTCTTTTGACCCAAAACTCGAAAACGGGTTTTTTCACCAAATTTTTCCTTCATCGTCGGAACCAAATGGCCAATGGCATCGGCCAGACCATCATCAATGGCCTTTTGTCCGACCCAGATCTCACCGGTGAACAAATCGCGCTCCGCCAATTTTGCGCCGCGCCGGTCATTGATATGATCCTTAAACGTCTGATGGATCCCATCAAGTATGGATTTTAGCCGTGTCACATCCGCTTTCTTCTGCGGTTGAAACGGATCCAGCATGGACTTCGAACTGCCAGCCGTATGGACCCGGCGTTCAATTCCATGTCTTTCGATAAATTGGTTCAAGCCAAATCCGGATGAAATCACACCGATGGAGCCGACCACAGAGGATGCGTCAATGTAAATTTCATCGGCACTGGCCGCCAGCCAATAGCCACCGGAAGCGGCCACATCTTCGACAAAAGCATAGACCGGCGTTTCAAACTCTTCGGCCAGTCGCCGAATTCGCGCGCCAATCAACGACGATTGCACCGGGCTTCCGCCTGGTGAATTGATCACCAAGGCCACCGCAGCAGGTTTCTTCGCGAAGGCTTTTTGCAACACCGGAGCCAGGCCGGCATCGTTCAAACCGCGGCCCGTGGCGATCATACCGTTCAAACGCACAACGCAGACAGTGTTGACTTCACGGCGAAAGGGAATTTTCAGTTTCATACGAGACAGATAAGACACCTCTGTCTTTTGGACAAGGCTGGCAACAAAATTTAGCTGCGAATGCGCCATCCAGTTTTGAAAATCCACCAAATGAAGCCCATACAGGCAAGCGTAAACAGGCCAATTGCGCCGAGGCTTATGCCAATCGCCACATCTGCCGTTCCAAAAAATGCCCACCGAAACCCTGAGATGAGATAGACGACCGGGTTAAATAGGGTGACGGCCTGCCAAAATTCTGGAAGCATCGAGATGGAGTAAAATGACCCGCCCAAAAACACCAAAGGCGTCACCACGAGCATTGGCACGAGATTGAGCTGCTCAAAATTTCCCGCCCAAATTCCGATGATGAAACCCAAGAGCGAGAAAGACAGGCAGGTTAGGAGCAAGAAACTCATCATGGCGATGGGATGCTGGATCTCCAAATCAACAAAAAGATAGGCCGTTGCAAGGATGACCAAGCCGATAAATAGGCTCTTTGTTGCCGCAGCCCCCACATAGCCGATTACAATCTCAAGGAAATTCACCGGCGCTGATAGCAGCTCATAAATCGTCCCGATGAATTTTGGAAAATATATCCCAAAACTGGCATTGGAGATGGATTGTGTCATGACCGACAGCATGATTAAGCCCGGCACAATAAACGCGCCATATTCGACCCCATCTACGGCCTCCATTCGGCTACCAATGGCTGTGCCGAAGACGACGAAGTAAAGGCTGGTCGACAGCACAGGAGAGATGAAGGATTGCTTAAGTGTGCGGAAAAAACGCGCCATCTCAAATGTGTAAATCGCCGCGATTGCTTGAAAATTCATACCGCATCCTCCTGAACCAAATCGACGAAAATATCTTCCAGGCTCGATTGCTGGGTTTGCACATCCCGCATTTGCAGACCGGCAGCCTGCAAATCATTGAGCAGGCCGGTAATGCCAGTGCGCTCGGCATTGATATGGTAGGTATAGGTAAGGCCAGAGCCATCTGGCGCCAGCTCCAACCCATAAGAGGCCAGCTTTGCCGGGATCTCTTGCACCGGCTCGAGAAGTTCAATGCGAAGTTGTTTTTTGCCCATCCGCGCCATCAAGGCAGATGTGTCTTCAACCAAAAGAATTTCGCCGCCATTGATCACTGCGATACGATCGGCAATCGCCTCAGCCTCTTCGATGTAATGGGTGGTCAGAATAATGGTGACGCCCTGCCCTTTGAGCCTGGCGACCGTGTTCCACATATCTTTGCGCAGCTCGACATCCACGCCAGCGGTTGGCTCATCCAAAAACAAGACCTTTGGCTCATGGGCCAAGGCCTTAGCGATCAAAACCCGGCGCTTCATCCCACCGGACAGGGCCATAACTTTGGAGTCTTTCTTATCAAATAATGACAGAGTTTTGAGAATGTCGTTAAGATAGGCTTCGTTTTTCGCCTTTCCAAATAGCCCTCGCGAAAAGCGCACCGAATTTATCACCGTCTCAAACGGTTCAAGTGCGATTTCTTGCGGGACCAAGCCAATCATCGCGCGCACCTTGCGGTAGTCCTGCGCAATCTCCATGCCGGCGACTGTGATCGTGCCTGAAGTTAGGCTAGAAATTCCGCAAATCGTGGAAATCAGCGTCGTCTTGCCGGCACCATTCGGGCCCAATAGCGCGATGATTTCTCCCTCTTGGATGTCCAAGCTCGCGCCTTTCAAGGCCTCAAACCCACCATCGTAGGTTTTGCGAACATTTTGAACTGAGACGATGGCAGTCATATCTGATCCCTTATCACTTCGGCAGGTCTACACCCCATTTACCCAATGAAACTGAATGACAACCCCTCGCGGCACGACATGGGTGGCGGTCGCGATGGGTCTAACGGCTACGGCTGCGTGGATCCAGCGCATCCCTCAGGCCATCGCCAAGATAATTTACGCTTAGAACTGTCAATGAAATCAATACCCCCGGCCATATGACACGCTCTGGATAGAGTGTCATCCGGTCGACCGCGTCATTGAGCAATTTGCCCCAGGTCGGGAAATCTGGAGGGAAGCCGAAACCCAGAAAGGACAACGCGCTTTCGGTAATGATGGCTGTAGCGATTCCCAAGGTGGCAGACACTAAGATCGGTGACATGACATTGGGCAGGATATGATTCAAAATTAGATTGCGCGGCGTCGTGCCAATCGAGCGGGCGGCGAGAATGAATTCCCGCTCTTTGAGTGCCAAAACATCCCCGCGCACGATGCGGGCCGTCTGCATCCAGCTCGTCAAGCCAATCAAACTGACGATCAACAAAAACGTTCCCATTTCTGGTCCAAGTGACAGCGCCAGGCTTTCGCGAAACAGCACCGAGGCCACTAGGATCAAAGGCAAAATAGGCAGGGCCAAAAAAAGATCGGTCAAGCGCATCAGCGGGCCGTCACAGAGTCTGAAAAAACCTGCCATCAGCCCGACAAAAGTGCCCAGGACAATCGACAAGATCATCGCGGTCAAGCCAACGGAAATTGACACCCGCCCTCCCGAAAGGAACCGGGCCAAATTATCCCGGCCCAGATTATCTGTGCCCAGCACATAATGCCAATTCACCTTTGCGCTGGAGTCCCAAAGCGCGACATAGATTGGCCGCGTATCTCTCAGGGTGATAAAATCACGGCCCGAGGGCAGGTATTGCGGGTCATGCGGATAGATAAAAGGCCCGAGAAACACCCCGGCAATGATTAATCCAAAGACCACAGCTCCGGCCATTGCGCCCTTGTGGGCGCGAAATTGCCGCCAAACCTCTGCCCAACGATTGGACGGCGGGCGGTCGATGTCGAGGGGATCGGATATCTCAGTCATAGCGGATCCTTGGATCTAATAGGCCGTAAAGCACATCGGCAATCAAATTGAACAACACGATTAAAATCGCGAAAATGAAGGTCAAGGTTTGCACCATCGGCAGGTCATTGGCCTGAATGGCCGTGATGAGCAATTGGCCGATGCCGTTCACTTTAAAAACCTGTTCGGTGATGATCGCACCACCGAAAATTGACGGCACCCCAAGGGCAATCACCGTCACCACTGGGATCATCGAATTGCGCAGAACATGCACCAAAACAACTGTGGCCTCACTCAACCCTTTGGCGCGCGCGGTGCGCACATAGTCATGGCTGAGATTGTCGAGCATCGAGGCGCGCATGAAGCGGCTGATCTGGCTGGTGATCTGTAGGGCCAGAACCATGACAGGTAAGAACATCTGCCAAATCTGCACTTTAAAACTGGCCCAATCATCGACCACATGCATCGTGTCATAGATCGAGGGGAACCAGCCCAGCTGTACCGAGAAAATCACAATGACCAATACTCCCGAAAAAAACGGCGGCACTGAAAAGCCGATCATGGTGATGAATGTGCCGGCTTGGTCGAAAATGGAATATTGCCGGTAAGCCGAGATTATTCCAATCGGCAGGGCAATGAGAATACCCACTACATAGGCCACTCCCACAACCCAAAGCGTCTGCGGCAAGCGCTGGATCACGATGTCAATCACCGGCGAGCGGGTCTGGTAAGAGATAACTCTGAACTCTCCTTCAGCCAGGCCCGTGCCGAAAAGCGCATCGATCCCGTTGAGCGGCTCTATCCAAAAAAACTGATTGAGCCATTTGAAATATTGAATATGGATCGGCAGGCCCAGGCCAAGCGCTTCGCGCATCTGTTGCTTGACCTCGGGCGGCACGGTCAAAGGCACCTGCGCCATAGGATCGCCCGGAGCCAATTGCAGCAACAAAAATATCACAAGTGAAATGAACAAAAGCGTCGGAACCGCGAGGATGAGACGTCGAATGGTAAATGTAAGCATCGGCGATTTAGCTCATTTTCTTGAAAACTATCTTCAAAATCGGCGCCCCACCCTGAGGCAGGGCGCCGTAGAATTTACTTCAGACGATGCCAGTCGGCAGCATTCCAAATTTCACTGTCCCAGACATTCAAAATAACACCGCCCAGAGTGTTGGAATGGGCAGACAAGCGGCCCCGATGAACCAGCGGGATCATCGCGCCTTGGGCGACGGCCATATCGTTCAGCTGGCGGGCAATGGAGGCCCGTTCGCTGGCATCTGCCGTTGTGGCCAATTGCGCATGCAAGGCGTCATACTCTGCCGAACAGAAGCGCGAGATATTTTCACCCTGCCATTGAGAGGCGGGCGATGGCGCTTTGTCACATAGAAGGTTCGCCAGATAGGACTGAGGATCTGTACCGTTGAACGTATTGGCATACATTTCCAAATCTGCATAGAATTTCTGGAATGTATCAGGTGATCCAGGATCGCCGCCAAAGAAGACCGAGGCGCTGATGTTGCGCAATTCTACGTCAATACCAATCTCGCTCCACCACTGTTTGATCAGAGCTTGGAAGTCCTGACGCACAGCGTTTGTCGAAGTTTGATAGGTCATACGCAGTGGCACGCCATCTTTTTCGCGCACCCCATCGCCATCGGTGTCCATAATGCCAGCCGCATCAAGCATCGCATTTGCACCGGCGATATCTTGGGTTGAACAATCGAATGTGTCTGAATTCACCGCCGCTGGCGCCGGCACCCAGTTACAAGTCACTTTGCCCGCTTTGCCATAGCCGATTTCAACCAGAAGCTCCCGATCAATCGCTAAAGACATAGCTTTATAGACCGCAGGGTCTTGCAAAAACGGATGCGGACGGATTACCGAACGGTCATCCGGGCCCAGCGCCGGATCGGGGTTGGTGTGGTTGAGCATGATGCGCTCGACCAAAGGACCAAAGCCAGCCACAGGTGTGCCTTTGCCGGCAGCTTCCATTTGGGCAATCACATCTGGTGCCAATTGCAGGTTCCAGGCGTAGTCATATTCACCAGTTTCCATAACCGAACGACCCGCCGCGGCCGCATCGCCACCACCTTTGAAGGTGATCTTGGCAAAGGCAGGCTTGCCCGCCTCACGGTAATTGTCATTGGCCGACAGAACAATCACGTCATTGGGACGGAATTCATCAACCACATAAGCCCCTGTGCCGATGGGGTTAAAGTTCTCTTCAGTGCATTCTGATGCTTTTGCACCCACACAATCGGCAAATTGCGCCGCTTGCAAAATCGGGCTTTCACCGCCCACGAAGGGTCCGTAGGGGAAGGGTGTTTGCTGTTCAAAATTCACCACAACGGTCTGCGCATCCGGTGTTTCCACAGAGCTCACGCCGTTAAATTTTGTCACCTGCGCACAGCCACCGTCGGGATCGGTGCAATATTCATAAGTAAACTTCACATCCGCAGAGGTGAAGGGCGTGCCGTCAGACCACATGATTCCGGGTGTGATGTTCCAGGTGATGGAGGTGAGATCAGCGCTCACGCCACCATTGGCCACAGTCGGAACGCTGTCCACGAGCCAAGGCACCAATTCACCTTTTTCATTGTAACGCGCCAATGGCTCGATCACCAAAGAGGCCGCTTCCACGTCCTTTGTGCCGCCGGATAAAAATGGATTAAGAATCGATGGGGCTTGCCAATAGATGATTTTGACTTCGCCATCTCTTCCACGAGCTTCATGGCCATCGGCCAAGGCCATTGTGCTCATCCCGACCAGCGCTGCCGATCCGCATATGAGTGCAATATGTTTCATATTTCTCTCCCTGATTAATCGTCTATGTGGGAATTTTTTCAAAAAGCATCATTCACTTTCAAAGACAATTCTTGTCGAATTTTTGAAAAAACACAGTCCGCATCCCCATCGTGGGTTCATCAACAACCGGCTTGACCCAAAAATCAAGCATTTTTTAACTAGACAAGTGACAATGCCAAACGCAGAGTGGCTGCAATTGGAGCCAATACACAGCTTGAAAATTGGTGTTCAATCCTTAGAAAATATAACGGCTTACCCAAAGAGGCTATGATGTTAGACCAACCGATTGCGCGTTTTGAAAACTTGAAAGTCGAGTTTCAAACACAAGATGGGCCGGTTGAAGCCGTGAAAGGTGTGAGCTTTGACATTGCGGCCGGCGAGACTGTGGCCATCGTCGGCGAAAGCGGTTCGGGCAAATCTGTGTCATCTCTTAGCCTCATGCGCCTTGTGGAATATGGCGGTGGAGAAATTTCCGATGGGCGCTTACTGTTCGACCGTGGCGACGCAGGACAGGTTGATCTGCGCACAATGGACGCCAAAGACATGCGCGCCATTCGGGGTCGCGAGATTGGAATGATTTTCCAAGAGCCGATGACTTCCCTCAATCCGGTTTTCACGATTGGACGCCAACTTATAGAAGGTCTGCGGCTGCATATGGGCATGAGCAAGGTGGCCGCTCGCAACCGGGCAATTGACCTCTTGCGGCAAGTGCGAATCCCCGAAGCAGAACGCCGGCTCGGCCAATATCCCCACGAATTGTCCGGCGGTATGCGCCAAAGGGTGGTCATCGCCATGGCGCTCGCCTGCGAACCCCGGCTCTTGATTGCCGATGAGCCAACAACGGCTCTGGATGTCACCATTCAAGCCGAAATTCTTGGGCTGATGAACAAGTTGAAAAAGGACACAGGCACCGCCGTTATGTTCATCACCCACGATATGGCTGTCGTTGCGCAGATGGCTGATCGCGTTGTGGTGATGTTTCGCGGTGAGAAGGTCGAAGAAGGGCTCGTCGAAGATATTTTCGAAAACCCGCGGCATCCCTACACCCAAAACTTGCTTGCCGCTGTGCCCAAGCTGGGTGAGATGCGCGGCGAGCCCACACCCAAGCCCCTTAGCTTGATTGGCCAACCAGAAAAATCGCTCATCGGCTCTGTTCCTCCGACGCAAGAGGTGCTGCTAGATGTGCGCAATCTCACCACGCGTTTCAACGTGAAAGGTGGTTTTTTTCGCCGCACGGTGGCGCGGGTGCATGCTTTGGAGAATGTGTCATTTTCCATCAAGAAAGGCGCCACCCTGAGTTTGGTTGGAGAGTCAGGATCAGGCAAATCGACCTGTGGCCGCTCGATTTTGCGCCTAGAGGAGCCACAATCTGGCTCCATCAGATTAGGCGATACAGATATTTTAGCGCTCGATTCAGCCGGGCTTCGCGATGCACGGCGGGATATGCAAATGGTCTTCCAAGACCCTTTTGCCTCATTAAATCCGCAAATGACCCTTGCCGATCAAGTCGCTGAGCCCTTGAAGAACTACAATATGGCGCAGGGCTCCGAATTGATGGATCGCGTGGCGCGGTTGTTTGATCGCGTCGAATTACCTCGCGCCTTCATGCGCCGCTTTCCCCATGAGCTCTCCGGCGGTCAACGCCAACGCATCGCCATTGCCCGCGCCTTGGCGCTGAACCCGAAATTACTGATTGCGGATGAAGCCGTCAGCGCGCTGGACGTCTCGGTTCAAGCACAGGTCTTGAACCTTATGTTGGAGCTGCAAGCAGAGCTGGGCATCTCTATGCTCTTTATCAGCCACGATATGGCAGTGGTTGAGCGCGTAAGCCATCACGTCGCAGTCATGTATCTGGGGCGAATCGTCGAGATGGGCACGCGCCAAGAGGTTTTCGAAGATCCCAGACATGAATACACCAAAACCCTTATGGCGGCAGTGCCCGTTGCAGACCCGCGCCAAAGAACACTGACGGAAGACTTTGAAAGTAAGCCGATCCCCTCCCCTATACATCCGCTCGATTACGATCCCGGCCCAACAGAATACACGCATTTGGGCGGCGAGCATTATATTCTTAACTTGTAAAACAGAGGTGCCCTATGGCCATTCGAAATCGTTTTTCAGAGCTGCTGCCCGAAATAACCGCGTGGCGGCGTGACATTCACGAGAATCCTGAACTTTTGTTCGAAACCACCCGCACTTCGCAATTTGTCACCGATCGGCTCGCAGAGTTTGGCTGTGATGAGATCGTCACAGGCATTGGCCGCACGGGCGTGGTGGCGCTGATCAAAGGGCGCTCGGACAGCAAAGGAAAAGTCGTGGGCCTGCGCGCAGATATGGACGCGCTGCCCATCGAAGAGGCCACCGGCTTGCCCTATGCATCCAAAACCCCCGGTGTCATGCATGCCTGCGGCCATGATGGCCACACGGCCATGCTTCTGGGAGCTGCCAAATATCTCGCCGAAACACGCAATTTTGACGGAACCGTGGCGGTGATCTTTCAGCCAGCCGAAGAAGGCGGCGGCGGTGGGCTTGAAATGTGCAAAGACGGCATGATGGAACGGTTTGGCATTGATGAAGTCTACGGCATGCACAATTGGCCCGGCCGACCCATTGGCACTTTCGCCATTCGACCCGGTCCGTTCTTTGCCGCGACCGATACGTTTGAAATTGTCATCGAGGGTAAGGGCGGCCATGCGGCCAAACCCAATGAGACGGTCGATTCGATCGTCATGGCCGCACAATGCGTCACCACCTTGCAAACCATCGCGGCCCGAAACGCAGATCCGGTGGAGCAAATCGTTGTGTCAGTGACCTCATTTGAAAGCTCATCCAAAGCCTTCAACGTCATCCCGCAGTCAGTCACATTCCGCGGCACTGTGCGCACTTTGACCCCTGAAATGCGAGCCTTGGGGCGCGACCGCATTCATGACATTTGCACACATACCGCAGCCGTCTTCGGCGGCGTGGCCCATATCACCTATATAGAGGGCTACCCGGCCACGGTTAATCATGAAGCGGAAACCAAATTCGCCGCCGAGGCCGCCACGAAGGTCGCTGGGGATTGTGATTTTGCCCCGCTGGTCATGGGCGGCGAAGATTTTTCCTATATGCTTGAAGAACGCCCCGGTGCTTATATTCTTATGGGCAATGGCGATGGCGCCAGCGTGCATCACCCGGAATATAACTTCAATGATGAGGCCATTCCGGCAGGCTGCTCATGGTGGGTGGAAATGGCTGAAACACGACTTGGAACCGCGCAATAGCCTGCCATAAAATACCTGCATTCGCCGGAACCTTCGGCGAATGCAAAGAAATTTGCTTTCAAATCATTAAAATATCCGTAAACAGCACCCAGTAATTCACAAACTATCATTTTATATTCGTTTTTATTTTAGGCCATTTCATGACGTTTTCTATCCTGCGCCGCTTCTGCGCCGTGACCACTCTTGCGGCAGTCTGTTGCGTGCTGTCCTCCGCCGTTCTGGCCGATTTGACCACCGCGCGCATTGCCCTTCAAACCCGTCAATTTGAGCTGGCTTTGGACCAGGCAAAGGATCTTGCCAAAACTTATCCCTTTGACAGCGCCATGATCGCGGCTCGAGCTCATGTGGAGTTGGGACAGCTCCACCAAGCGCTCAGAGCTGCCAAGCGCGCGCAAGCATTGGAACCAAAGCTGGCGGCACCCCGGATCTTAAGGGCCATCGCGCTGCATCGCCTGGGCAAACCGCGCAGCGCCATGTTTCATCTGCGGCGCGCCCTGGACCTTAGCACAGATCGCAATGAGCGGATCACGGTCACCCGCCTGTTGCGACAAATCCAAGCGGGCCTAACGGTTAAGATTTCCGGGGGGTTCGGTGTGACCCCCTCTAGCAATATCAACAAGATTTCCTATTCAACCACACATACCTCGATCAACCCATTAACCGGCAGGCTCCAAACCATCCCTTGGACGGCCAGTGAGCCACAACGCAGCGGGTCCGGTCTAAGGCTTTGGAGCGGGTTGAGCTATTCCCTGCCCCAGACGCAACTTGGCGCGCAGCTTGCAAGCTTAAACCTGTCCACCGATATCTATGGAGAGCCGCGCTTCAATCGCAGCTCGTTGAGCTTAAATCATAGGCTGACATTGCCGCCTGCGGCACAACACCAAACCACTTTGACGCAAGCCTTCACAGCCATTCACCAATTCAACGCCCTTGAATCGCGCATATTTTCTTCAACTTGGTCGCGCCGCTATGTTCTTCGAGATCCCCAAAACCCCCGCCAAACCGCCCTGCGCGATTGGAGTCTTGGCGCCGATATCATCACCCGCCCAGATGGCAAAGACAGTCGGGTGCTGAAAACCAACTTGCGCCACTATTGGCCCGCCAGCTCATCGCATCAGTTTAACCTTGGGCTTGGCTACACAAACCGATTTTCTGACGCGGTTGATGTGGGCAATCAAGAGCTTAAAATGGACATCGGCTGGCGCCCGATTTTCCAATCATCGCCCTATATTCTCAATGTTAATCTCTCACTGTCCTTGGCAAAATGGAAAGAATTGGAGATCACCTTCCCAGAGAAGAGACGCGTGCGAGACCGCAAAATTTCTTTGAACCTGAGCAATCCTAATTTGAGCTATCTGGGCCTCACCCCCTCTGTGCAATATTCATTCCTTGATCGCGATGCGAATATCGAGATGTTTCGCATCCGCAGTCATGACATGTTCATTGGGCTGACAAATGCATTCTAGCGCGCAATTTGCTAAATTTATGTCAGACAATCGCCCATAACTACTGATCAAAAATCAATGAAATACGGGCAAGACCTGCCCGGGCGGGCGCGGTGCGATGTCGCCACTGGGCAAAATGATCTGGCCTCGCGGCTGGGGTATTCGTGGGTCTTTAGCTGCCCGACAGCATGGGCGGCTTTTTCTGCCATGGTTCACCTATGGGACGACAGCTGTGCGCTGCGGGCGAGAATGTCGACACCGAGCCCTTTCCAAAAATGCAAAAGGTCAATGAAGATCCAGTTTTCACTTAATTTTTCACCGGCACGGCGATAGATGTCGATCACGCGCATTTCGCCGCGCTGATCGCTCGCGGGCATTCCCATAAAGCCGCCCGCATGGATGGCCGTGAAATTCGGCCAGCCAAAGAAGCCGCCATAATTCCCCTCAGCCAAGCGGCAGATATGGTTTGTTTTGGAGCGGTCTGTGAAAGCCGCGCGGAAGGGCCCGGAATGTTGTTTGGCGTAGCGCTCTATCGTGTAGGTCGCACCAATGCCGGCGGGCCCCCACCAAATCATATCGTCATTCCAGGAGCGGGCCAGTTCCTCTTCCAAAGGAAGTCCCAGCCCCCATGTGCCTAGGTCGCTGATCATTGCATTGATGGATGCGAGGGTGGCGCGGCCTTGGGCTTCGGGTTGGTCGTCATACAGCAACCCGTCATGGCTCATCGGCCCCGGCTGGACCAAATGTGCAGCGGTTTGGGGCGGGAAGGGATTAACCCCAGCCTGAATCATCAGATGCGGAATGTCGAAATACATGGCGGTCTCAACGATTTTTCCCTGTTCAACCCGGTTGAACTCGCAGTACCGCAGAAAGGTCATTTTACCAGTCGGGGCTATCCCGAGCCAGGCTTGATCGAACAGCCCCATCAAATGCCCCATGGAGATCACCCATGTCGATTGAAACCCATCCATCTCATTCTGACCGGCAAAGAAGATATCCATGCGCCGCTGCATACGAGTGAGGGAGGCACGCAGTGGCTGCCAAAAGCCCTCGGCCACCGCCTGAGTTGAGGTCTGTTCGTTAAAAGGATGAAAGCCGCGCCAGAGATAATCAGACGCGCAATAGCGCTGCATGACTTCGGCAATATCCTGACCTTCGGCCCGGTCTAATTTTGCGTAATAATCTCTAACAAGTTGTTTTTCGACCTGAAAGCCCATGAGTCACCTTTTTGCATACGATTGCAAAAAACTCTTGCCTAAATCGAGCGGCGCTGTCTAGTGTAATTTGAATACGTTTGCAAAATGATTCTGGCTGCGGGAGTGTATCGAACAATGGCTGAAATTCAGCTGAAGAACCTTTCGAAAAGATGGGGCAGCTTCGTTGGTGTGGACAACTTTGATCTGACTGTCGCCGATAAAGAATTTTTGGTTCTGCTCGGCCCCTCGGGCTGTGGTAAGACGACGACGATGCGCATGATTGCCGGGCTGGAAGATGCTACGGAAGGCGAAATTTTGATTGATGGCAAAGTGGTCAACGACTTGCAGCCAAAAGATCGGGATGTCGCCATGGTCTTTCAATCCTATGCGCTTTACCCAAATATGAACGTCTATGAGAATATCCGTTTTCCACTGAAGGTGCGGGGGGTTGATCCTAAAACCCATGACGCCAAGGTCCGCCGCGCCAGCGCAATGGTCGAACTTGACCCTTTCTTGCACCGCAAACCGGCAGAGCTGTCCGGGGGGCAACGCCAAAGGGTGGCATTGGCCCGTGCGATTGTGCGTGAGCCAAATGTCTTTTTGATGGATGAGCCCCTGTCGAATCTTGACGCAAAATTGCGCGTCTCGACGCGCGCACAAATCAAAAATCTCAGTCATGAATTGGCGGTCACCACCGTCTATGTGACCCATGATCAAATTGAGGCCATGACTTTGGCAGATCGTGTGGTTGTAATGGAAAAAGGCGTCGTCCAGCAAGTGGGCAGCCCGACAGAAATTTACGATCGCCCCGCCAATAGTTTTGTTGCCAGTTTCATTGGCAGCCCGGCCATGAACTTGATTGAGGGGCAGTTGCAAAATGGCCGTTTCACGGCGCCCGGAGTGGGGATTGACGGGCTGCGCGGTCCGGATGGCCCGGCAACCTTGGGTTTTCGCGCCGAAGATGCCCAAATCGCGCTCAAAGGCAGCGGAGATATTTGTGCCCCCATCTATTCCATCGAGCTTTTGGGCGATGCCACAATGGTGACGATCCGTATCAATGAAGCATTGGTCAGCATCAAAGCCGATAAGAGCTTTCGAGCCGCGATACATGATGAGGTATCCATCGCAGTTCCAACAGAAATTTGTCACCTGTTTGACAGTCAAACAGGGGCGCGCATTGGAGAGTAATCTCCGTTCATACCTTCGGCATGAATGTGCCGCGGGACAATAGATGCCAAATTGCAGAGCGCATCAAAACACAGGGAGAATGAAATGTTTTTAAAAGAACTAGCACTCGCCGGAGCGGTGACAGTGCTGTCAAGCACAACGGCCCTTGCCGGTTGCGGTCTTTCCGCGGGAAATGTCAATATTCTGGGCAATGACTTTGCAGCAGTTCAGGCGGTTGTGGGCGCCGCTCAAGACTGTGCGGGCGATGGTGTGACTGTCAGCGCGAACCTCACCACGGAACACCGCGATCTACAGGTGGCCGCATTAACTGCCAATCCGGCACAATATTCCTCCGCTATTGTCGCCAATAGCTCCATCGTGCCCTTGCTCAATGATGGGCTCATCCGTCCTTTAGATGATCTGGTTGCCAAATATGGACAAGACCTTCAGCCGTCTCAACTGATCACAATTGATGGCAAGGTCATGGCCGTGGCCTTCATGGCGAATGCGCAGCATTTGTTCTACCGGTCCGATATTCTCGAAGCCGCAGGTGTCGAGCCTCCCAAGAGCTATGAAGAGGTTTTGGCAGCCGCTGCTAAGATCAAATCGGCGGGGCTCATGGATCACCCTGTCATTCTGAATACCAAGACCGGATGGAACCTTGGGGAAGAATTTGTGAACATGTATATGGGTACAGGTGCGCCCTTCTTCAAAGCCGGGACCGCAGAGGTGGCGATCAATAATGACCACGGGGTTGCGGCGCTCAATATGCTGAAATCTTTGACAGAATATTCCAACCCGGATTACTTGACCTATGATTCCAATGCCACCGCCGCAGTGTGGGAAGCTGGCCAAGCAGCTCTGGGCATCATGTGGGGATCACGCGGCGGCCCAATTTTAGATGATGAGGGCTCAACCGAAGCGGTGACAGGCTCCACTGTTCTGGCCGGTGCGCCTACATTGATGGGCGATAATGTGGCCTCAACACTCTGGTGGGATGGCTTTACCATTGCGGCCAATGTCAGTGATGCCGACGCTGAGGCAACCTTTGTGGCCTTGGTGAACGGAATTTCCGATGACGTTGTACGGGCCAATAATGATGCTGCCGTATGGCTGAGCGACGCCTATAAGCCCAGCGCGGCTTCCGCCGGTGTATCAGCGACGGCCATGTCCGGAGCCAGCCCATACCCAATGCTGCCCTACATGGGCTTGCTGCATGGTGCTTTGGGCGCGGAAACAACCGAATTTCTGCAAGGCTCCGAAACTGCAGCGCAAGCCCTGGCTGATGTAGAAGCGGCCTATACTGCGGCCGCGAAGGAAAAAGGCTTCTTGCAGTAAAACCTGCCACATATCTGGGTGAAGCCTTTTGGGGCTTCACCCGTTCCACCCCCGTATTTGGATCCAAACGCACGCATGGCACATCGCACCTTCTTTTGGTTTATTTTGCCCTCTTTGGCCGCAATGCTCCTGTTCATTGCTCTGCCGCTTGTTTCTGTGGCGGTGCAATCTTTGCATATTGAACATGAACAAGTGCTGAAAGTGACGAAAAACTGCGGCCCCTTTGGGTGCAAAGAAGAAACCACCGTGGACGCCGAAGCGACGCAAATGCTGCGCGCCGAAAAACCTTTGGGGCGTTTTAATGGATTGAAAACCTATTTTGACCGCGGTCATCTGGCCACAGCCGAGGTTGCCCAGGCCTGGCAGACGCGAAGCTCACTGGGGGGGTTCTTCTCCGATCTTTACAATTTGCCACTGTATAAAGCGATTGGCTTTACTTTGGTCTATACCTTCGTTGTCACACCGCTGGTCATTCTGCTCGGACTTACGATTGCCTTGGGCGTGAACCGGGTCACTCCGATCCTGAAAGGGCCAACGATCTTTGTGTCCCTATTGCCAATGATCGTCACCCCGTTAATCGGCTCTCTCATTTTATTCTGGATGATCGATGCAAATGGGATTATCGGCAAATCCTTGCAATATCTTTTTGCCGATCCTGAGCTCTCGCTCAAGGCCTCCCCCGCGCTGACCTGGATGACGCTCATCGTTTATGGCATTTGGCATTCAGCACCTTTTGCCTTTGTGGTGTTTTACGCCGGCTTGCAAACGGTAAATTCCGATTCCTTGGAGGCGGCGCAGATTGATGGCGCAAACCGTTGGCAGCAATTGCGCTATGTTGTGATCCCACATCTGATGCCTTTGGTCATCTTTATCTCTTTGATTCAGCTGATGGATAATTTTCGTGTATTTGAGCCTATTGTCGGCTTTTCTGCCCAGGCAAATGCCACCTCGCTATCCTTCATCATCTTCAATGATCTGCGGGGGGATGTCATGCGGTTTAACTCTGCCGCTGCAACCTCGGTATTGACCATTCTCGGCGTGACGATTTTGCTTTTGCCAGTTCTGATCCGCACATGGCGGGACTTCAAAGGGAAGGCGATTTAATGGCCAGCCGCGCAAATAAAGCCTCAAAGCCGCTGATGATCGCCTCAACCAGCTTTGTGCTGATCTGGATCGTCATTGCTGCCTTTCCATTTGTTTGGACGCTTTGGGGATCTTTCAAAGTTCAGGGTGATTTTTTCTCAAAAGCAGATTGGCGCTATGCGCTCAATGGGACGCGCACGGCAATCGAAACGGGCGGGCTGTTCACCGGCGCAGGTTATGAGGGCGCTTGGGTGCAGCAAGAGTTCTGGCGCGCCGCGCTCAACACGATGATCGTGGTGGTGTTCACTGTGCTAATTTCACTCACACTTGGAACCTTGGGCGGCTATGCTTTGGCCCGCTCTGGCCACAATTACGCATTCTGGCTTTTGATGATTGCTTTGGTATTTCGCGCGATGCCGCATATCACCTTGGTCTCGGGCTATCTTCTGCCGTTTTTTGAATGGAACCTTTGGGGACATTTGCCAACCACCATCATCGTGCTGGTCGCCATAAACCAGCCCTTCACACTGTGGATGCTGCATTCATTTTTTCTCAATATCCCAAAAGATTTGGATGAAAGCGCCAAGGTGGATGGCTGCACGCAATTCCAGGCTTTCCGCCATGTCATCATTCCAGTCATGTGGCCCGGCGTCATAACAACCGGGCTGTTCAGCTTCCTTCTCGCTTACAATGATTTTGCGGTGACCTCGATGCTCTTGTCAAAAGACAACCAGACGATGGTGCCCGCCATTGCGGGATTCTTGGGATCTACTTTTGAAGAGGGCAATGTGATGTTCGCTGTTGCTGCGGTGGTGTCAGCCACTGCACCGCTCTTTGTTTTGGTCATGTTTTTTCAGCGGCAAATCGTATCGGGCCTAACAGCCGGGGCGGTGAAAGGATGATCCTGACATGCCAAGCAACCAGGTTCGCTCACTATTTTAGAGGTTAAAAATGGCTATAGAATATCTCAAACGCGGCAAGTCAGATGCCGCTCGTGCTGAGGAAGACGCAAAAACGGCGGCTGTGGTCACCGCGACTTTGCAAGATATTGAGACACGCGGAGATGCGGCTGTTCGGGAATTGGCCAATAAATTCGATGGCTATGACCGCGAGAGCTATCGGCTCACCGCCTCTGAAATTGAGGCGCTGATGGCAGAAGTCAGTCCCGAAGATATGGCCGACATAAAATTTGCTCAAGAGCAGGTGCGCAATTTTGCCCAGGCCCAACGGGACAGCCTGCAAGATATCGAAGTCGAGACTCTGCCAGGTGTCATTCTGGGTCATAAAAATATCCCGGTGCAATCGGTCGGCTGCTATGTTCCAGGGGGCAAATTTCCAATGGTCGCCTCGGCGCATATGTCTGTGGCCACGGCCAGTGTTGCCGGGGTGCCGCGGATCATAGCCGCGACCCCGCCTTTTAACGGCAAGCCCAATCCGGCCGTCATAGCGGCAATGCATCTTGGCGGGGCGCATGAGATTTATGTGTTGGGCGGCATTCAGGCCGTTGGCGCCATGGCGCTGGGCACGCAGAGCATTGATCCAGTTCATCTGCTGGTCGGCCCCGGAAATGCCTTTGTGGCCGAAGCCAAGCGCCAGCTCTTTGGTCGGGTTGGAATTGATCTTTTCGCCGGCCCCACGGAAACAATGGTGATTGCCGATGATACAGTTGATGCCGAGCTCTGCGCCACTGATCTGCTGGGGCAAGCCGAGCATGGCTATAATTCTCCCGCAATTTTGGTGACCAATTCGCGCAAATTGGCGGTAGAGACACTCAGAGAGATCGACCGCCTGCTGACGATCCTTCCGACCGCTCCGACCGCAAGCGTCAGTTGGCGTGATTATGGGGAGGTAATCTGTTGTGACAGCTATCAAGACATGTTGGAGGTCGCAGATGATATCGCCTCCGAACATGTGCAGGTCATGACCGATCGCGATGATTGGTTTTTGGAGCATATGACCTGCTACGGGGCGCTGTTTTTGGGCCCGCGCACGAATGTGTCCAACGGCGATAAGGTTATCGGCACCAACCACACGCTGCCAACAAAAAAAGCTGGGCGCTATACGGGCGGGCTTTGGGTCGGAAAGTTTCTTAAGACTCACAGCTATCAAAGGATTCTCACCGATGAGGCCGCCGCGATGATCGGTGCTTATGGCTCGAGGCTTTGTCTGCTTGAAGGATTCGTCGGACATGCCGAACAATGCAACATCCGAGTGCGGCGCTATGGCGGACAAAATGTGCCTTACGGAGGGGCTGCCAAGTGACCCCCGCCGCCGCAAAAGCCTGCCTTGCGCCCCTTCAATCCGCGATGGCCAATTTCGCCGAAGCCCCGGTTCGGAGCTGTCTCAAGGCCGTGTTTTCTCACAACGCGGATATCCAGTTAGGTCACCCCTTCGGCAGGCTTTGCGGCCCTGAAGCCCTCTATGACACAGCCTATGCGCCGCTCTTTGCTGCTTTGCCGGATCTGGAGCGCCGCGAGATGATCGTGATGGCAGGCACAACGCCCGAGGGGCAAGACTGGGTCGGCATCATGGGGAATTACATGGGCAGCTTCCTGGCACCCTGGCTTGATATCCCGCCGACGGGTCATCTGATCCATATGCGCTTTCACGAATTTTACCGCCTTGAAGAGGGCAAGGTCACCGAAATGCAGGCAATCTGGGATATTCCAGAGGTCATGGTGCAGGCCAATGCTTGGCCGATGGCACCGCAGCTTGGGGCGTTTCTATCTACCCCCGCGCCGATGACCCAAGACGGGCTAAACCTGTCGGGCGATGGCCAGGCGGCGATGAAACGTGTTGTCGCCATGCTGACCGATCTATGCCGCCATCCGGCAGAGGGCGGACCGGAGATCATGCAGCTTGAGAGCCATTGGCACCCGCGGTTCAACTGGTACGGCCCAACAGGCATCGGAACGGCTCGCGGCATTGCGGGCTTTCGGCATTGGCATCAAATTCCCTTCCTGCGGGGCATGCCCGATCGAAAGCTGGATGCAATGGGGGATTTGATGTCGCATTGGATCGCAGAGGGTGAATATGTCTGTGAGACCGGCTGGCCAAATATGCGCCTGACCCTCAGCGGCGATGGCTGGATGGGCTTGCCACCGCTGGGCCAAGAAGTGCTGATGCGCAGCTTAGATTTCTGGCGTGTCGAGGATGGGCTGATCCGGGAAAACTGGGTTTTGGTTGATCTGCTGGATATATACCGGCAGGTCGGTATTGATATCTTCGCACGGCTCGCAGAGTTCAACAAAGCCAGGCCCGGCGGATCCATCACCCTTACCAATGGAATAACGTCATGACTCTCCCCCAAACGCCAAGTTTCCATCTCGCCGGCAAAAGAGCTCTGATCACCGGAGCCTCTTCGGGCATTGGCCGGGCCTGCGCGGTGGCGCTTGCCGAATATGGTGCAGCGGTCACATTGGCCGCACGCCGCGCCGATCAACTGGAGGAGACGGCAGCGCATCTGCGAGGCCTTGGCCAAACGGCAGATGTACTCGTGCTGGATGTCGGCGATGTCGAAGCCACAAAAGACGCGGTTGCGCGCCATGGTCCGTTTGACATTTTGATCAATTCCGCCGGAACTGCCCGCCATTCCAAAGCCATTGACACCGCGCCCGAAGATTTCGACGCAGTGATGAATGTCAATCTGCGTGGCGCGTATTTCCTGTCTCAGGCTGTCGCCAAAGGGTTGATTGCGGCTGGGCGGCCAGGATCTTTGATCAATATCTCCAGCCAAATGGGCCATGTCGGCGGCACAGACCGCGCGGTCTATTGCGCTTCGAAATTCGCGGTGGAAGGTTTCACCAAGGCCATGGCGATTGAACTTGGGCCCCATAATATTCGGATCAATACGATTTGCCCCACCTTTATCCTAACAGAGCTCACACAGCCAACCTTTGAAGATCCGGACAAGCGCGCCTGGATTTTGGATAAAATTAAACTGGGCCGCGTTGGGAAAGTGGAAGATATAATGGGTGCGGCGGTTTATCTGGCCTCAGATGCTGCGGCTTTGGTGACAGGCACCGCGGTGATGATTGATGGAGGTTGGACAGCAGACTGATGTCGCAGGCTAAAGTCACCTCTGCCGAAGTCGCCGCCCTCGCTGGGGTGAGCCAATCCGCCGTCAGCCGAGTCTTCACACCTGGCGCCTCGGCCTCGGAAAAAACTGCGCTGAAAGTTCGCCAAGCCGCGATGAAATTAGGGTATCGTCCCAATAGCATCGCCCGCGCCATGGTCAGTGGCAAAAGCCGGATTATTGGTTTGGTGGTGGCCTATTTGGAAAACCAATTCTATCCAGAGGCCTTAGAAAAACTCTCAGCAATGCTGCAAGACCGCGGCTATCACGTTTTGATTTTTATGGCCAATACAGCCACGGACAATCTGGATGAAATTCTTGGTGAAATATTAGACTATCAGGTAGATGGCATTGTCGCCGCCTCTGTGGCGCTCTCCTCGCAGCTCCTCGGGCGGTGCCAAAACGCCGGGGTTCCGGTGGTCTTGTTCAACCGCAGTCAAGATTTGCAATCCTTGTCCTCGGTCACCTCAGACAATCTGCAAGGCGGTCGAAAAGTCGCTGAATTTTTATTGGCCTCAGCGCCAAATCGCATTGGCTATATTGCCGGTTGGGAGGGCGCCTCAACGCAGCGCGACCGCGAATTTGGATTTCGCCAAAGGCTCGCAGAGGCGGGACGCGACATAGACCTGCGAATGATCGGCAATTTTCATATGGACAGTGCCCGCCAAGCCACGCTGGAAATGTTTGATCGCAAGGCGCCGCCAGATGCGATCTTTGTCGCCAATGATCATATGGCCTTTGCGGTGATGGATACGCTGCGCTTCGAACTTGGCGTCTCTGTGCCGCATGATGTTTCTGTGGTCGGCTATGACGATGTACCGACGGCGGCGTGGCCGGCCTATGATCTGACAACTGTGCGCCAGCCCGTCAATCAAATGGTGACCAGAACCGTAGAGACGCTGCTGCGGCAAATTGATGATCCCGGCAGCACACCCAGCCGGGTGGCTTTGGATGGACCTCTTATAATTCGTCGCTCGGCGCGACTTCCAGAAGGATGGACAGATGAAACCCTATGCGAATAATTGGCTAGATTTTCCCGACTACATCATCGGTATTACCAAGCAAATTTGGGAAGATCGCGGCATTGAGAGCCTCAATCACTATTATGCCCCCGATATTGTGGTGCGCAGCCCTATGGGCATTCAGCGCGGCAATGAAACTGTGAAAGCCTCAACGATGACAACGATCCACGAGTTTCCAGACCGGCAACTCTTTGGCGAGGATGTTATTTGGTCGGAAACGCCAGAAAATGGCCATCTGTCGTCACATCGGTTGATCACCAAAGCCACCCATTTGCAGGATGGGCAATTTGGGGCGGCCACGGGCAAGACCTGGACCGTCCGGGTCATCGCAGATTGTGCCGCCAAGGGAGAAACCATCTATGATGAATGGCTGGTGCGCGATTATGGCGGCATTGTGCGTCAACTTGGATATGATCCCGCAGAATTTGCAGCCCAACTGATTGAAAAAGAGGGTGGATCAGAGGCGGCGCAGCCAGTCTTTTTGCCTGAAAATGACATGGATGGAGGCTATCACGGCCGGGGAAATGACAACCCCTGGGGTCAGAAATATGCCGATATTCTCAACCGTATTATGGCGCAGGATTTTAACCATATTTTCAAAAGCTACGATCGCGCCATCATCGGGAATTATGCCGGAGGCAAAACAACTCTGGGCCGCGACGACAGCATTGGCTTTTGGCTGGGGCTGCGCGCGTCTTTTCCCAAGGCGGAATTCAAAATTCATCACCAAATCGGAATGGACGGTGATATGCTCAGCCCGCGCGCTGCGATCCGCTGGTCACTGGACGGTCTGCATGATGGCTGGGGCAGCTTTGGCGCTCCGACAGGCAAGCGCGTGCATGTTTTCGGCATGTGCCATGCAGAGTTTGGCCCCTGGGGCCTGCGCCGTGAATATGCGCTTTACGACGAAATCGCGATCTGGAAACAAATTTTGATGGCAGGCCGCTAGGCTGCGTTTTCGGATCTTACAACAAGGAACATAGGATGACCCCAGAAGAGATGGAAACACGCATTGTCCGCTATGGCGATCTCATTCCGTGCAAAACAGCCTTTATCGATGCCCACACCCCTGGCAGCGACCAAAAAGAAAATTTCACGATCATCGGCGGCGGCGTGTCTGAATCGCCCGATCAACATGTGCATATTGCCTTGCCGCATGGCTTTAACATTGGTGCGGCAGGACAGCCTCCGAAATGTCGAAATTCACTGCACAATCATCGCACGGCAGAAGTATTCTTTGTCCTATCCGGGCGCTGGCGCTTTTTTTGGGGCGAACGAGGCGATGCCGGTGAGGTGATTTTACATGAGGGGGATATTATCAATATTCCCACCAATATGTTCCGCGGCTTTGAAAATATCGGCACCGATTATGGCATGATCATGGCGGTTTTGGGGGGGGATGATGCCGGCGGCGGCGTTATCTGGGCGCCGCATGTGATTGAGGATGCCAAGGCCCATGGGTTGATTCTTGGGCAAAATGGCAAGCTCTATGACACAAAGAAAGGGGAGCAGCTGCCGGATGGACTTGCACCCATGGCGGTTTTAACTGATGCGGAGTTGCAGCAAGTCAATGAACCGACCCCGATGCAGGTGGTGGGCGGCTATGTGCGGCGCTATCTCGATATGGTTGCATTGTCGCACAGCGGCGCGGTTCAAGTCATTGGCGACAATGGATTGATCCGGGATCGCCCCGGATTTGAGATTGATTTGATCACCCGCCATTGCGCCACAGATCAGCCTCATACCCATGATCGACCAAGCGTCTTGATGCCTGTGAAAGGCCACTGGAGGGTCACCTGGGACGGCGGCGGCGCAACGCTGGCTCCGGGGGATACGATGTCTGTGCCCGAACACCTGTCACATAGCGTCCTGCCGTCGATGACGGGGGAAGCCGCGCTTTATCATATCATTGCCACCGATGATCCTGCTGGCCCCACCTGGGTGGCTTGATCCTTGGCCGACACCCTCGTTCTTCTGCCGGGCATGATGTGCGACGCGCGGCTCTTTGCGCCGCAGATCGCCGCCTTTGCCGCTGACCGGACGGTTTTGGTGCCGCCCTTGACGGGCTGCAATACGATCGCAGCCATGGCGCAATCGGTCCTGCAATCTGCCCCGCCGCAATTTGCCCTCGCCGGGCTGTCAATGGGGGGGATCGTGGCGATGGAGATCATGCGCTGCGCACCTGAACGCGTGACCCATCTGGCTTTGATCGCCACCAATCCGAAAGCCGAAGACCCCGCCGTAAGCGCCAATCGTGAGCGCCAAAAAGCACAGGTGCGGCAAGGCCATCTGCGTGCCGTCCTGCGCGATGAAATGAAACCAAATTACCTTGCCGATAGCGCGCATAAGGCCGATATTTTGGACCTTTGCATGACCATGGCCATGCAGCTTGGACCTGAAGCCTTTCTCAGCCAATCCGAAGCGCTCGCCAGCCGCCCCGACCAACAAGACAATCTAAAGCTGGTGACTGTGCCAAGCCTGATCCTCTGCGGAAAAGAGGATCGTTTATGTCCGCTCGATCGCCATGTGTTATTGGCCCAGCTCATTTGCGGGGCTCGGCTTGAAATTATCGACGGTGCGGGTCATTTGCCAACACTTGAACAGCCCGAGGCCACCAATACCGCGCTGCGCATTTGGCTCGATGAAGCCAACACCGCGCGCGCCCTTGCCCCATAAGGAGATCAAACATGTCTAAAGTATTAACCACCCATACAGGATCATTGCCCCGCTCGCAGGAGGTTGTCGATTTCATCTTTGCGCGTGAAAATGGAACGCCTTATGATCAAGACGGGTTTGATCAGACCATGACCGCTGCCGTCGCGCAGACAGTTGCACAACAAAAAGATGTTGGAATCGACATCGTGAGTGATGGCGAGACGTCCAAAATTTCCTATGCCACCTATGTGAAAGACCGCTACACCGGTTTTGCAGGCGACAGTGACCGCAATGCGCCGGCCGATTTGGCTATGTTCCCGAGCTTTCTAAAGCGCTTGGCCGATGGCGGTGGCACCCCCACCTATGCGCGCCCCATGTGCGTTGGCGAGGTGACGTCAAAAGGCCAAGGCGAGTTGGGAAAGGATATCGCCAATCTCAAATCTGCGATGGCCGCCCAAGGCATCGAGAGAGGTTTCATGAATGCCGCCAGCCCCGGTGTGATTTCTTTGTTCTTGCAAAATGACTTCTACCCAAATCGCGAAGCCTATCTCGCCGCTTTGGCCGATGCGATGAAGCAAGAATACGAAACCATCATCGCCGCCGGCCTAGATCTGCAATTAGATTGCCCCGATCTTGCACTTTCGCGCCACATGCTCTTCACGGATATGAGCGACGAGGAATTTTTGAAGATTGCCGCAAGCCATGTTGAAGCGCTCAACTATGCGCTGTCGAATGTGCCTGAAGACCGTGTGAGAATTCATATCTGCTGGGGCAATTATGAAGGGCCGCATGTCTGTGACATTCCCATGGCGAAAATGTTCGATACGCTGATGTCTGCCAAGGCGCGCTATGTGCTGTTTGAAACCTCAAATCCACGCCACGGGCATGAATGGACCGTTTTTCGCGACCGAAAGGCCGATATTCCTGATACAAAGGTTTTGGTTCCAGGCGTGGTCGACACAACAACGAATTTTGTTGAGCATCCAGAATTGGTGGCACAGCGCATTGAACGATTTGTCGATATTGTCGGTCACGACCGGGTGATAGCTGGCAGTGACTGCGGCTTTGGCACCTTCGCAGGCTTTGGCACCGTCGACCCCAGTATCGCCTATGCCAAGCTGAGTGCATTGGCCGAAGGGGCCGCGCTGGTCAAATAACATCTGGCTCGGCACTGTCAGACAAGACTAACTTGAGACGGGGAGGGCGGTTTTATATCGTCGCCGTATGACAAAACGCTCTCCATTCAGGTACATGAAACCTGGCCCG